>JAANMY010000039.1_pt1 | contig 143015 bp, 99 predicted proteins | sample 7279691 | NCBI WGS metagenome assembly JAANMY01 (sample SAMN14094543, study PRJNA606508) | bioreactor metagenome | isolation source: A lab-scale SPAN reactor treating ammonium-rich wastewater day 388 | place: Ireland: Galway | collected 2018-02-07
GTCAACTACCTCGCCCTGTGGGTCATCGCCAACATTCAATACCTCCTGCGGGCGTATCCGAAAGCCCTCGGAATACGATTGTCAGAAACGACCTAGCCCGCCTTGCGCTCGTGCCCCTCGCGCAGCTGGGCGATCTGCTGGCGCCGCAGCGCCTCGGGCGCGTAGGCGTCAAACGCGACGTCGGCCCCGAGCACGCGCTGCAACACCAGATGGGCGCGGCGGCGCATCTCCACGTCGCGCCGCTCCAGCGCCTCAAACAGTGCGGGAACCACGGCCGGGCCGCGCTGGACCAGCTCCTCGGCGGCGGCGTCCGCGTCGTCGGTCCGGAGGCGCTCGATCAGGCGGTGGATCTTCTCCTGTTCGAGAACCTGATAGACCGCCGGCTCGGCCGCGGGAGACGCCGGCGCGGGGACAGGCGGAGCGGGCGGAGTGGCCGGGCCGTCGCCGAAGATGTTGTCGTTGAAGCTGTGGCCGAGGTACTCGGCGATGGCGACTGGGTCGTGAACGAGCTGCTGCGGCGTGCCGTGCGTCCGCACCCGGCCGTCCTTGATCAGGTAGCTGCGGTCGGTGATCTTGAACACCTCGCGCACGTCGTGGTCGCACAGCAGAATGCCGATCCCCTGCTTCGCCATCTCCGCAATCATCCTGCGGATGTCGGCCTTGGTCAGCGGGTCCACGGCCGCGAACGGCTCGTCGAGCAGGATCAGCAGCGGCTCGCACACCAGGCAGCGCGCGATCTCCAGCCGGCGCTTCTCGCCGCCGGACAGCCGGGCGGCGACGTTCTTGCGGACGTGCGTCAGGCCGAACTGCTCCAGCACGTCGTTGGTCCGCTGCCAGCGCTCCTGGCGGCTGAGCCTGCGGCCGAGGGTGCGCATCGCCGGCATGATTTCCAGGATGGCGAGGATGTTCTGCTCGACGGTGAGCTTGCGGAAGATGCTCATCTCCTGCGGCAGGTATCCCATCCCGCGGCGGGCGCGCTGGTACATCGGCAGATGGGTCACCTCCTCGCCGTTGAAGAAGACGTGGCCCTCAAACGGGGTGAGCTGGCCGGTCGTCATGCGGAAGCTGGTCGTCTTGCCGGCCCCGTTGGGGCCGAGCAGACCGACCACCTCGCCGCGATCCACGTCGAAATCGACGCCGTCCACGACGCGCCGCCGGCCGTAGATCTTGACCACCCCGCGCACTTCGAGAATCGCCACGTCCGGCCCTCCTGCCCCCCGCCCCGCCAGCCTCCGCCGGCGCACACCCCGGCGACCATGCGTATACCGCAGAAGGCGCCCGCGCGGCAAGGCGAGTTCGGCGTGGGCACCCCCGGCGGGATCCGTAAGAAAGCCATCCAGTACGGTCGGCGCGAGGGTCGCGCGGCGTCTGCGCCGCGGGTATCAAGGTGAGGAGGTTGCGTTATGAAGAAGCCGCTGACGGGTATCCTGCTGGGGTGCGTCATCTGGCTGACGGGCGGTGTCGCGCACGCGGCCCAGCCGCCAGACCGGCCGAACGTGATCCTGATCTTCGCCGACGACCTGGGCTACGCGGACGTCGGCTGCTACGGCGCCAAGGGGTTCGGGACGCCGAACCTGGACCGCATGGCTGCCCAGGGGGTGCGGTTCACCACCTTCTACACCGGCTGCCCGGTCTGCTCCGGGTCGCGGGCCGCCCTCATGACCGGCCGCCACTACCAGCGCGTCGGCCTGCCGGCCGTCATGTTCCCGAAGAACCTGAACGGACTGACCGCGTCGGAGGTCACCATCGCCGCGATCCTCAAGCGGCTGGGGTATGTCACGGCCATCATCGGCAAGTGGCACCTCGGCCACCTGGCGCAGTTCCTGCCGACGCGCCACGGGTTCGACTCGTACTTCGGCATCCCCTACAGCAACGACATGACCATCGACCCGAAGAACGCCCGCTTCGCGAAGGACGTCGTGTTTCGCGAGGGGCTGACGCTGGAGACGGCGCGGACCGCGGGGCCGCTCCGGCACAAGGTGCCGCTGCTGCGGGGCGAGGAGGTGATCGAGTATCCGGCGGACCAATCGACGCTCACGAAGCGGTACACCGAGGAGGCGGCCCGGTTCATCCGCGCGAACAGGGACCGGCCGTTCTTCCTGTACCTGCCGCACACGATGCCGCATGTCCCGCTGTTCGCGTCGAAGGCGTACCGGGGCCGGACCGCCACTCTCTTCGGCGACGTGATGGAGGAACTCGACTGGTCCGTCGGCGAGGTGCTGCGGACGGTCAAGGACTGCGGGATCGACGAGAAGACGCTGGTCATCTTCACCAGCGACAACGGCGCTCACCAGGGCTCGGCCGCCCCGCTGCGGGGGCGCAAGGCGACCATGTACGAGGGCGGGGTGCGCGTCCCGTGCATCATGCGCTGGGCGGGGAAGATCCCGCAGAAGCGGGTGTGCGACGAGGTGGCGGCGACGATTGACATGCTACCGACGCTGGCGAAGCTGGCCGGCGGGCAGGCGCCGGCCGATCGGCCGATCGACGGCAAGGACATCCGCCCGCTGCTGTTCGGCGTGGCCGGCGCGAAGACGCCGCACGAGTACTACTTCCTGGCCCACGGCGGCGGGGCGGTGCGTAGTGGGCCGTGGAAGTTCTACCCGTGGCCGGAAGGCCAGGGGAAGAAGGGGAAGAAGGCGAAGCAACCGGCGCCTGGCGCCCCGAAGGTGCAGCTGTACGACCTGACGCAGGATCTCAGCGAGACGACCAACCTGGCCGAGCGCCATCCGGAGGTGGTCGCCCGCCTGGCCGCCGCTTACGAGCGTTTCCTGGCGGATCTGAAAAAGGAGAGGACGTCGCGCGAGAAGAAGGCGGGCGGTTCCGCTCGCTAAGAACAGGCGGACCCAAGGCGAGCGGCGTGGCCGTTTGGTCCGCTCGCGCTAACGCTTCTGGCTCGTCGGCCGCACAGGCGGAGCTTCCGTCAAGTGGCTGGCGTCCCGGCGGAGGGCGACGCGGGGGCCGGTCGGAGGGTGAAGACGGCCACCTCGGGGCGGACGTTGTAGCGAAGACGCAGGCCGAACCCGACCCCCTTGTTGACGTAGAGGTGAGTGTCGCCGCAGCGGTACATGCCGGCCGCGTACCGGCGCCCCTTCGGACCAAGGGCGAGCGGACCGAGGCCGGGCAGCTTCACCTGGCCGCCGTGGGTGTGGCCGGACAGCATCAGGTCGCAGCGGTGTTGCGCCAGGCGTTCGACGGTACACGGGTTGTGGGCCAGCACGACGCGCGGGACCGACGGACACACCCCGTCGAACGCCTGGTCCAGATCGCATACCCGGCTCCACAGATCCTCGACGCCGGTCAGGTGGAGGGCGCCGTCGCCGCGAGCCAGACGGACCGTCTCGTTGCGCAGGACGCGAACTCCCTGGTCGGTCAGCGCGTCTGCAATCGCCCGGTGGAGGTGCGGGTAGCGGCGGATGCCCAGGGCGTTGCGCACCGAGAAATCGTGGTTGCCGAGGACCGCGTAGACGCCCTGCGGGGCGTGCAGTCGGCCGACCACCCGCGCCACCCGATCGACGTGGGTGAAACCCTTGTGGACGAAGTCGCCCGTCAAAACGACCACATCGCCGTGCTGCGCCTGAGCCAGGTCCACCGCCTCTCTCAGGTACTCCGGGGTGACGTGCTGGCTGCTGTGCAGGTCCGAGAGCTGGACGATGCGCAAGCCGGCGAACTCGTCGGGCAGCCCCTGAATCGCCACCTCGTGGCGGTTGACTTCGAGCCAGGTCGGTTCGACCCGGGTGGCGTAGGTGAGGCGAGCCCACCCGCGGCCGATGTATCGGGCCATCGAACCCCGCTCCCGATCGGGCCGGGACTTCCGAAGCCAACCGAGCAGGTGGTGCAGCATCGCGGCGGTGGATCCCTGAAAAAGAAAAGGGGGAACGAGGTGCGGGTCGTCCCGGGTTCAGCAGGACGACCCGCACCTCGTTCCCGTTATTATACGCCAGGCCGCCGGACACGGTGCGGCAAATCCAGCCCGGAGAAGAGTTTTCCGGACGGGACGACACCCCGCGCAAAGGATGGTGGGGAGGTATCCACCTCAGATATCCTCGTCCTCGTCGTCGTCCTCGTCGTCCTCCTCGTCGTCGTCGTCCTCGTCGAGGTCGTCGTCGAGGTCGTCCTCGTCGTCGTCGAAATCGTCCTCCTCGTCGAAGTCGTCGTCCTCGAAGTCGTCCAGATCCTCGTCGAAGTCATCGTCCTCGTCGAAGTCGTCGTCCTCGAGGTCGTCCTCGTCATCCTCCTCGTCCTCGTCGTCCTCGTCCTCGACGTCTTCCTCACCTTCGTCATCGCGGGCCAGGAGGGGGGAGGTTGCGAAATCCGGACCCGTGCCGGGCAGAAGCCACCAGCGGGACTCCGCGTCCACGTCCGCCCGCAACCGAACCAACGTTGTGCCACCGAACATCAGAGTATCCTCAGTCATGGGAACAGGAAAACGAGGGATGCGTCCGGCTCTTCCCTCCCGCTCTATCGGCATCTTCCGCACGGAACTGGTCTCGGCGCGCTCCGCGCGCCGAGATTCCCCGGGCGGTGAGAACGAACTTTACTTTCCTGCGCTGCAGTGTCAACCGGGCTTTCCCCGGCGTCCCTGGCGCTGCTTCAGGGGGGATGGCTCAGCCCGCTGCTGGATCTTGATTGCTGCTGTCGCAAGTCCAAGGCAAAGAAGGCTCTACGGCGCTACCTGCGCGGCTCGAACCGGCGTTTTGTACTCTCTTCGTAGTGAAGTTTTTCCACCTTGTCAAGAAGCCCTAAAACCTTCTCTACGCTGAACCTTGGACGGATTCAAGTTGGCCGCGTCGTCCGCGCCCGACCGGGCTCGGAATGGTGTCCTGGTACGCCTCTTTCGCCCTCCCGAGTGCCCGCTGATTCAGCAGAACCGCTCCTGTTTTTCGCTGTCACCCCGGACCGTGCAGGAGACGCTGACTCCCGCGGCTTTCGGCGCTCCCCTATACTGGGGTCTGGGGACCGATTGGCACACGAGGTTACAGAACCACTTCCGTCGGCCGCCCTCTCGGATCGGAAAGTGCCGATTTGAAGTGTTTCGCCTGAACGGAGCCGCAAAAGAAATGCTGGAAGACAGTCGAACGGAAAGCTGCTCGTCCGAACAGGGTTGCGCGGAAGCGACGCAACCCGCCGCCGTCCCGCCTGAGACGCCCGCGGCGGAGGAGTCGGTTGAGGCACGGGGCGTTCGGTGGATCATTGTGCCAGCGCTGGTGGCAGCGCTGGTGGGCGCTTTGATCGGGGCCATGCAGGCCATGACTCGTATCGAGGCGGTCTCGTCCTCGGCGGCGGCCGGGGCACTCGAGGGAGCGGTGGTCGGTGCGATCGCGGGCGGGATCCTCGGCCTGCTGATCTGGATCGTGTTCCCGTACAAGGGGCGCAACCCGCACGCGGTCCAACCCGAGTCCACCAAACCCGACGAGCAGGGGCACAAGGATGCGAGCGCGTGAACCACGGACGGCGCGCGGCGCTGTCGCCGCGGCTGCGTGCCGTTGACCACCCGTTTCGTCACGCTCTGCCGTCCGCCCTTGCGGTGAATGCGCGTCTTGTCCGGGCCGCCGGATCATGAATGAGAGCCCACGGGTCACGTCCCGAGGGCCAGGTTCCCAGCACTTCGCCCACGGGGCGCCACCCGTGGGCTTTCCAAAAACCCTGGCACCCCATCCTCCTTGCCCCTGCGCCAGATGTCCGGATAACCGTCAAACGCCTCCTCCTCGGTCCAGTGGTGCCGGTTGGGCGGGGTGGGTAAAAGAGGGTTTGTTTGTCCGCGCCGCCCGCTGTATCGGGTATAATGAGCGTCACTGGTCGAGGGCCGATCGCCGCCCCCATCAACAACGTTCCCCGTGCGCCGGCGCCCGAAAGGAGGATGTCCTGATGCAACGGTTGCTGTGCCGCTGCCTCCTGCTCGCGGCCGTTGCCTTGCTCCTTCCGGCACCCGGGCAGGGTCAGGCGCCCTCCTCCCCGAAAGCTACCAGGGGAGGGAAGGCGGCGCAGTCCGCCGGGCAGCCGGATGGATCCGCCAAACAGGACACCAGGAAGGGCACCCCGTTCGATCAGGTCAAGCTGCCTCCCGGGACCACCCTCGCGATTTACGACGACCTGAAGGAGGCTCTCAAGCTCGCGCCGCGCCTCTTCGTCCTCACCCCCGACGAGTACCAGGCGCTTGTCAACCGGATCGGCCAACTCGAACGCCAACTTCGGACGGAGCGGAAAGTGCCCGCCGCGTGTCGGCTGCGCGCCCATGTCGAGGGCGACTTCGTGCGTATCCAGGCCGACCTCGACCTGCTGACCGCGGAGCCCCGCACCCAGGTGTTCCTCGGCTGCCGCGGAGCCCAGGTGAGCGACGCCCGGCTGCGCCCCGCGGACGGCGAGGGCGACGGCCTGACGCCGTTGCTGGATCATGGGACCGCCGGCTACTCGATCCTCCTGCCCACGCCCGGCGACTACCGTCTGACCCTGAACCTGCGGCTGCCGGTCGCGTTCGCCGCCAGCGTCGCCTCGCGCGGCGCCGACCGGAGCTTTGAGATGGGCCTGCCCGGGGCCGCCGTCACGGTCTTGACGCTCGACCTGCCGCACGCCGTCAAGGAACTGCGCCTGAACCGGGTGTCGGCCGAGAAGCCCAAGGGGGAAGCCACCGTCGAGCGGCCGCGGCAGAAGCAGGCGAAGCAGAAACGCTGGGAGGACGTTCCGCTCGGGCCGGCGACCGCGCTGATCGTCTCCTGGCAGGAACCGATCGCCCTGCCGGACAACGGCCCGCTGCTGACCGCCAGGGGACACATCACGGTCCGGCTGGAGGAGCAGCACGTGCTGACGACGGCCGACCTGACTCTGCTGGATCTGCGCGGCCGCGCCCAGGAGTGGCGGCTGTGGCTCCCCCCGCAGGTGAAGGATCGGGACGATATCAAGGTCGCCGCTCCGGAGGGGTTGGCGCACACCATCCAGCCTCTGGGCAACCAGATGTACCTCCTCAAGCTCCAGGAACCGGCCCCCGACGGCGTCCGGGTGACCGTAACGGTCCAGCACAAGCGGTCCCTCGGCCGGCTCCCGGTCGGCCCGTTCGTGGTTCTGGATGCGTTCCGCCAGGAGGGGACGATCGAGGTGCGAGCCAGACCGGCGGCGCTGCGCGGCGTCGGGTTTCAGCTCACCCCGTTCGGCGACACCGTCCTGGCCGAACCGCCCCGCGACCCGGTCCCCCCCAACAACCATCTGGTGGTCGGGTTCTTCCGCTACTGGACCATGACCGTCCCGCCCAAGCTGATCGGGTCGAAGATGGGGCAGATACCCGCGCCGGGGGCCGCCCCGGTGGAGATCGAGCTACGCGCTGCCAGGGGCCAGGTCGCGACCCGGGTCGAACATCGGCTGCGCCTGAGGCGCGGCGAGGAGGCGCTGAAGGTCCACGTCGAGACGCGCATCCACGCGCAGCCGCTGGGCGAGGCAGTGGATTTCCTCGACGTCCAGCTGCCGCCCCCGCGCCCGGAGGCGCTCGCCCTGCTGGGCGGGGTCGGGGTCGGTCCGACCGGGTTCCCGGCCACGCTGCCGTTCCCGGCCGCCGTCTCGTGGCCCGGCCTGGCGATCGGTGCCCGGACGCCGCGAGAGCAGGAGTGGCAGACGGGCGGGGCGGAGGGGCAGAGCCAGCGCCGCGTCCGCGTCAAGCTGCCGTTCTCCAAGGAGTCCACCATCGTCCTGACCGGGGTGTACACCCTCCCGCCCCGCCTCGAGCGCATCCGCCTCGACCTGCCGCGCCCACTCGCGATCAAGGACGCGGGCGCCCGGGTGGAGCTGGAGACTGACGAGTCACTGGAGTTGTTGCTCGCCGGCCCCGGGCCGATCCTGCCTGTCCCGAACCGGCACCAGTACGAGTACAAGGCCGAAACGACCCCCGCGTTCGTCGATCTCGCCTGGCGGCCGTACCGCCCGGAGCGGACGGCGAACATCGTGGCCGACGTCACGTTCCACGCGCGCGACGCCCATGTCCTCCAGCAGCTGACGCTGCCGCCCGACCTGCGGGTTGGCGGTCAGGGCAAGATCCCCTACGTCGAGGTGCGCGTCCCGCCCGCCGTGAGGGGGCTCAAGGTCGGGGGGGAGTCGGTCACGCCCGACCCGCGCACGGGGCTGGCCGTGATCGTGCTGCCAGCGGGCGCTGCCTCGGACGGGGCACTGGTTCTGGAATACGGTTTCCCGCTACCGCGGCGCCAGCCCGCCGGTGGCAAGCGCGAGGACCGGGACACCTCCTTCGAGGTGCCCCTCGTGTGGCCGGCGCAGGTGACCCAGGCTCGCACCAAGGTGCGGCTGTGGACCGCTCCGGGGACGCTGGCCGTACTCGCCGACGACGGGCCGGCGGAACTCATCTGGAAGGACCGCGGGACCGAGGTCGTGCCCGACAGGGGGTTGCCGGCGCGCGTCCTCCTCGCCGACGGGCTGAATCTGCCGCTGCGGGTCCAGCTGGATTCGGCCACCCCGTCCCTGGCCGGGGCGGTGGTCGAGCGGGCTCTCATCCAGGCGGTCGTGGACGAGGAGGGGACGGAGTACTATCGCGTGCGCTTCCTCCTCACCCGGCTTAACGCTCCCGCTCTGGAGATCCAGCTGCCGGCGGCCATTCCGTCAGATGCTCTGACCGTCCGCCTCGACGGCCTGGCAGTCGCCCACGACCAGCGGGGCAGGGACGGTCGAGTCGCGTACATCCCCATCCCCCCGGCCGTCCTCGCCAAACCGGCTGTCCTGGAGCTGGCCTACCAGCTGACGCGCAACCAGGCCGAAACCGAGGGCCTGTGGCAAACGGTACTCCACCCGCCGGAACTGCTCGGCGACGTCTTCCTCGGCCGGGTGCGCTGGCAGGTCACGATGCCGTCCGGCTGGGTTCCGGTGGTGCTCGGGGCAGACGTGCAGGTCGAACAGGAGTGGGGCTGGCAGGGGTGGGTGTTTGCCCCCGGGCCGGTCACCACCCCCGCCGAACTGGAGCGGTGGCTGAGCGGGCAGGCCGCCACCGACAGGGCCGTGCCGGTCAGTCTCGTCTGCTCGCGCGGCGTGCTGGCGCCGTTGCGCGTCCTGCGTCCGCCGCAGCAGGCGTGGTTCCTGGTCTGCTCCGGCGCCCTGCTCGTCGTCGGACTGGCGCTGTACTTCGCGCCGCTGTCGCACTACTCGTTCTGGGTCGTCCTGGTCCTGCTGGGTGCGGGCGTGGTGGCTGCCGGCGCCCTGTGGCCGTCCGTCACCCCGGCGGTCCTTTCCGGCCTGCTACCCGGCGCCGCCGTACTGGTGCTGCTCATCGGGTTCCAGTGGATGCTGCAGCAGCGCTATCACCGCCAGGTTGTCTTCATGCCCGGGTTCAAGCGCCTCAAGCCCGGTTCGTCGCTGGTGCGCACCCAGTCGCGCCCGCGCGAGCCGTCCACGGTGGACGCCCCCGCTCCGTCGGGGCAAGGCTCGGCGTCCGGCTCGGGGCGGTAGGGGTGGCAGGTTGCGGCTCAAAGCGATGACTGCGGGATCCTGCGATGGCACCGACACGAAGCGCGGTCACTCCTCCCCGTCATGCGGCGGTTCACCGCCCTGGGTACGGACCCGGCGCCGTCGTCACCGCCGTCGCCGTGGCCACCCTGCTGCCGCTACTCCCGGCGGCCGCCGATCCGCCCGTACCGCCCGACCCGATCCCGCTGCGGCGCGTGATCGTCCCACCGAGCCGCGTCCCGGCCGAACTGAAACGGGCCAGGCTGGGAACCCTCACCCGCATGCCGAGGAGCGAGTTCGAGGCACTGGTTAGCCGGGCCGCTCGCGCCGCCTCCCAGGCGGACGTCCCGCCCCGCCTCACCCGCGCTGCCTACACCGCCCGACTGGAGGGCAACGCCCTGGTCGGCGGGGGCGACTGGACGGTGGTGAACACCGGCAAGGCCCAGGCGGTGCTCGCCCTGCCGGACTTCAACCTCGCCGTCCGCCGGGTCACCACCGACAGCCCGGCCGCCCCGGCGGTGCTCGGCGACCTCGACGGCAAGGGTCTCGGCCTGCTCGTGCCGCGGGCCGGGAAGCAGTCGGTCTTCTTCGACTGGTCGTTGCGCGGCGGGACGGTGAGCGGCGACCTCACATTCGACCTGCAGGTGCCGGCGTGCCCGGTGGCGTCGCTCGAGCTGACGCTGCCGGCCGACTACACGGCGACGACCGCGCGCGGGACCGCCTTGCTGTCCGGCCCGCACGATGCCGGCGACCCGCGTCTGCGCCTGTGGCGGCTCCAGTTCGCCGGCCGGTCGCGTGTCGATCTCACCGTTCGCCGGCCCGAAGGGGACGGCCGGGCCGGGCCGCTCGTGCTGGCCCAGCTCGAGGCTACCCAGCAGCTCACGCCCCAGCACGTCGCGGCCCGCTACGATTTCCAGCTGGAGGTGTTGCACCAGGAGGTGCGCGAGCTGACCTTCGACCACGACCCGGCCCTGCAGCCCTACGATGTGACGGTCAGCCGGGCCGAACTCCAGGGGTGGGAGCCGGGTCCGGGATCGGCGCTGACCGTCCGCCTGCGCGAGGCGCATCAGGGGTCGGGCCAGCCGCTGCGCGTCTCGGTCCTCTGTCTGGCCCCGCTCCTCAAGAGCCGCAACAGCCGCGCGTGGAGCAGCCCCGGCATGCGGCTGCGCGGGGCCGCCCAGCGGGAGAACCTCACCCTGCAGATCCACCCCGACGTTCGACTGGATGACTTCCGCCCTGGCACCTTCCGGCTGACCCGCACCGGCAGCGCAGCCGACGGATCGCAGATCCTGACCCTCGCCGACGGCGGCCGCCCCACCGGCCCGATTCGGCCCGTCGCCCAGGTGCGCACCCAGGGGATCGATTTCCACGTCAGCCAGCGAACACTGTGGCACGTCGGCCCGCGCGGCTCGACCCTGACCGCGGAGTTGGCCTGTGAGGTCACGCGCGGCACTCTGTTCAAGCTTCCCTTGCGGATCACTCCCGAGTGGACCGTCGAGGAGATCCGCGTCCAGCCGGAAGCCCTGCAGGGGACATGGGGGACCGTGCCGGTCAAGGGCGCCCAGCTGGTGGTTGCGGACCTGGCGAAGCCGCTTCCCGCCCGGTCGAAGGCGACGCTCACCGTCCGCCTGCGCTCCGCCCGGACCAGAACCACGCCCCCGACAGGCCTGGTCCTCGGCTTCCCCGACGTCGAGCCGGTGGGCGCGAGCCTGCGCGAGGGCGTGCTGGGCCTGGACGTCGATCCCATGTACCAGGCGACGGTTCTGCAGACGTCCCACCCGAACGCCGCCGCGGAGGACGAGGCGGCCTGGGGCGGGGCGCCACCCGCCTACGCCTACACCTACCGCGGCAAGCCGGTCGCCGGCCGACTGCGTATCGTCCCCCGGCGGCCGCGCTTCCAGGCGCGCTCGACGACCGATGTGCTGGTGGCCGCCGGACGCGCGAACCTGAGCGCGCGTCTGGACCTTGAGCCGGTGGTCGGCAGTCTGGAGGCGGTGATCGTCTACCTGTCCGCCCCGGCCGGTGTGGCGCCAGCGGGCCACCCCGCGCCGGCTGGCACCTGGAAGTGGTCCGCCGAGGGGGAGCCCGGACTGATCCGAAACGTGGAACGGGCGCCTGTTCTGGAGGCGGGTCCGTTCCTGCTTGCGCTCGGGGCCGGCGACGGTCTCCGCGCCACCCTTGCCCTGGGGGCGCGACCGCCGGGCGAATGCTGGCGCGTGATCTTCGCCCGGCCGCTGGCGGGGCGCACCACGGTCACGCTCCAGGCGCCCCTGACGCAGCCGTGGAACTTCGCGGGCGCCCAGCCGCTCCCCGAGCAGCGGTGGGAGGTTCCAGTGCCGGTGGCCCTCGGCGCCGATCGGTCGGAGGGCGAGGTGATCCTGCACCTGCTCGGCGCGGAACTCATCCGGACGCGCGGCGAGGCGGTGCAGCAGACGGCGTCGGAGGGATCGGCTCGGAGGAAGGGACAGGCGGCCCGTCCAGAGTCGTGGCGCACTTACCGCCACGGCTCGGCCCTCTTTCCCGGCCAGCTGCCCGCGCTGACGGTGGTCACGCGCACGCGGAAAGACGTCGGGCCGGTGCCGCTGGAGGTGTGCGACGCCTGCACCCTGACCACCGCCGTCGAGCCGCAGGGGCGGCTGCTGCATCACCTCCGCTTCCGGGTTTGGAGCTGGGGCGACAAGCGCGGCCTGCCGGTGTACCTGCCCGCGGGAGCCCAGATCCTGGAAGCACGCGCGGACGGGCAGTGGCTGAGCCGCGTCGAGCTGCAGGACGGGCCGGAGGGAGTGCGGGCGGAGCTGCCGGTGCCGGTCGGGCCGGAGCCGCACCACTTCGAGGTGGTCTACGCGACGGTCAGTGACTGGGCGTGGTGGTCGCCGTGGGCGGCCCTGCATGCGCCGGCCCCGCGGTTGCCCGTGCCGCCCGCCGCATTCCGCCGCACCTGGCGCCTGCCGCCGGGTGTTCGGCCGCTGGGGGCGTCGGTGCAGCGGCTACCGGATCCGTTCGGGCCGGGGAACCGGCAGCCCTGGTGGGACGGTGCCCAGCAGGCGTGGCAGGTCGGGCAGGCGTGGCTGGGGGCCATCGGTCCGGCGTTCGATCCCGACGGGTGGGCCGACGTCCAGCGCCAGCAGCTGGCCGAGGCCGAATTCGCCCTCCGCCGGCAGCACCCGCGCGGCGCCCCCTGGACGCTGGCGGAGGCGGCCGGGCGGCTGGCGACCGTCCACCTGAAGCAGCGCGGTGCCCTGGTGATCGACGGGACGGCGCTGCGGGAAGCGGGCGTCGGCCCGGCGACCAGCTTCTCTCCGGGGCCGCCGACCGTGGACAGTACGCCGTCCTTCTTCGACCGGCTCGGTCTGGCGTACCTGCCCTGCCGCCCGGCCGCGATCCTGACCACCCGCCGGCAGCTCGAAGCCTGGCGGGCGGCCAGCGGCGCCCCTGTGCTCGGGTCGGACACGCTGGAGCAGGCCGTCAGGGACGCGGTGACATACGGGCGCGACCCCTCCGGCCGATTTCAGTCGGCGGGGTACTGGACGAGCCGTCGCGAGGAACCCTCCACCCCGAGCCAGGATGGGACTGCCGCGACCGATGGCGCGCTCGTCCCGTTCGACGCCGCGTGGACGGAGTGGGAAGCGACAACGAGTGGGGCGGGCGGGGAGCTGCGCGTCGTGCGTGCGAGCGGCGTCCGGGCGCTGGGCGTGGCGCTGGCCGGCCTGTTCTGCCTGCTCGCCTGGCGCGGCCGGGCGGTGCTGTCGGGGCGCTGGCAGTTCCGCCTGCTTGCGCTGTGGCTCGCCGCTGCCTTGCTGGGGCTGTTCTGGCTCCCGTCGGCTCTGCGCCCGATCGTTTGGTGGCCGGCCCTGGCGGGGTGCGGGGTCGCCCTGGTCTGGTATCTCCGCGCCGCGTTTCGCCCCCCCGTTGCCGAGAAGGCGCAGCGGATCGGCAGCACGCACAAGCTGCACGGCCCGGCGTCGGCCGTGGGCGCGCTGGTGCTGGCGTGGGCCGCGGCGCCGGGCGCCCAGACCCCCGCTCAGCCCGGAGCGCAGGGACCGTTCCCGGTGCTCATCCTCGGGACCGCGGACGACCCGCCGGAGCGGCAGCAGGTGCTGGTTTCGCCGGAACTGATCAAGAAGCTCGAGGATCTGGCGCGCCCGCCCCAGCCGGTTCGGGCGGCGGTGCTGCTCGGCGCCGCGTACCACGCGAAGGTGACCGGCGACCGGGCCGAGGTGACCGCCGAGTTCGAGGTCTGCTGCCCGGACGAGGCGGCGACGATCGCGCTGCCGCTGGCCGGCGTCGAGCTGAAGGACGGGACGCTGTGGGCGGGCGCGCGCGCGGTCCCGGTCGCGCTGCCCCAGGGCGGTTACGCGGTCCCGGTCCGGCGCACCGGGGCGACGGCCGTGAACACCCTGCATGTGGTGTTCAGCGCCCGGGTCCAGTCCGCTGGCGACGGGCGCGAGCTGCGCTTCACCGTCCCGCGGCTGGCACGGAGCCGGCTGGTGCTGACCCTGCCGCCCGGTTCGGCTTCGAGCCAGGCGGTGACGGCCTTCGGCGCCCAGGTCGTGCGCGCCGCCGGGGACGAGGTGCGGCTGGAGGCCGACCTGGGGCGGGAAAGCTCCCTCCTCGCACGCTGGCGGGTCCAGCCGCGCTCGCCGCGCCCGCTGGCGCTGGAAGTACGCGAAACCTACCTCTGGGATCTCCGGCCGCCGTTCGGCGCCGTCACGGCCGTGTTCCGGTACACGGTCACCGGCGGGCCGGCGTCGCTCTTTGCCGTCTCCCTGCCGGAGGGGACCGAGGTGCGAACCGTGGACGTGGGCCAGGTCGGCCCGGCGCCCGACGGGGTCGCGCCCGCGCGGCTGAAGGAGTGGCACGTCCAGGGGAAGGGGGCCAAGCGGCAGCTGCGACTCGAGTTGCTCCGACCGGCGGGCGGTGAGGTCCAGGTGACGCTCGGCCTGGTTCCGCGGATCGGGGCCGTGCCGGGGACGCACCGGCTGCAACTGCCGGTGGCCCTGGGCGCCAGACCGCTGGAGGGCGCGCTGGCCTACACCGTCGGCGGACTGGAGTCGTCGGCGCGCGCTCCCGACCTGGCGGTGAAGGAGGTCAACCCGGAGGCGTTCCTGCGGAGCTGGCAGCGGCTCGGCATGCGCGAGGCGGCCCGGCCCACGCGGGCGTACAGTTTCCGGCGCAAGGCGGGAGCGGCGTGGCTCGAACTCGTACTCCAGGCGCCGCGCGTCCAGGCGGACCAGACGGTCGTCTGGCGCGTCCAGCCGCTGCACGCGGACTTCCGCGCCGAGGTGAAGGCGACATCCGGGAAGGACGGCCTGATGCTGCTCGACTGGGAGGCGCAGGCGCCGATCGTGGTCGCGCGGGTGGCCGGCCTGGGCGGGACGCGGGTTCGCCACTGGTCCCGGTCCGACACGCGCCTGCAGGTCTGGCTGGAGGAGCCGGCGGCGCGAGCGGAGATCCGCATTGACGGGTGGGCGGCGCACCCCTCGGCTGCGCAGGACGGCGCGAAGGTCTTCGCGCTGCCGTGCCTGCGTCTGCTGTCGGCGACCCTATCGGTTAACCGGGTGCGGGTGTCGTCGTCGCCCGACCTGGTACTCGAGCCGGACCGGCAAGCGCCCTTCCAGGGTCTCCAGCGGTTGCCGGTCCAGGACGTGGGGCTGACCTACGAGGCGACTCAGCCGACCTACCGGGCCGCCTTCCGGCTCCGCCCGAGCCCCGTTCGCCCACAGGCCCGGACGCTCGCGGTCGGCGAGGTGCGCGACGGCACGTTCGTCTTCACCGGGCACGTCGAATTCCGGGTCGCGTACGGCGAGTTGCGGACGGCGGCGGTCCGTTTGTGCAACTGGGAGGGCGGGGAGGTCCAGCTCGAGGCGGCTGGAGCGATGCAGGTGCGCGAGCAGCGCGGGCCGCACGGGGAGCGGTCGTGGACGCTCACCCTGCCGCCGGGGGTGACGCGCCGGTTCGCCGTCCGGGTGACCGGGACGATGCCGCTGCGGGCTGGGGCGCGGCCGGTCCTGCCGGAGCTGACGGCCCCCGGGGCGGACGGAGAAGACCGCTGGGTCGCGCTCGTCGGCCCGGGGGCGAAGGCGGAGGGGCCGCGCGGGCTGACGGCGGTCAAGAATGTTGCGGGAGAGCTAGCCGCCTGGCGGGCGACGGCCGAGCGCGTCCGGCGTGAGGGAACGGCGTGGCGGGTGACCGGCGCGGACTGGTCCCTGCCCATCACGACCCGATCGGCAGTCGTCCCGCCGCCGGTGCAGGTGCTCCACGTCGAGCGCCAGGCAGCGGTGACAGACCTGCGGCGCTGGCTGCACCAGGCGACGTACTGGCTGTACGCCGGCAAGGGCGCCGAACTGCAGGTCGCGCTGCCGAAGGGGGCGCGCGTCCTGGCGGCGGCGCTCGACGGCACGGCGCTGGCCCCGCGCCGGCCCGAACCGGACCGCCTCGCGCTGGCGCTGCCGGCGGCCGAGGGACCGCGCGTGCTGCGGCTGCGCTGGGTGTTCGACGAGGGGACCGAGACGCTGGCCGACCCGAACCTGGCGGTGCCGCACTTACAGGATCTGCCCGACGCCCCGGTGGTGTGGACAGTGGATGTGCCGGCCGGGTATCGCCTCGTGCGGCGCCCGGACCTCGCGGGCCAGCCCCGGGCCGCCGGCCCCGCGGCGTCCGCGCTGGGAAAGGCGCAGGCCCGATACCGCCTCAGCGCGCTGCTCGCGGAGCGCCTGCGCGCCGAGCCGTCAGACGCCGTGCGCGACCAGTTCGCCGATGCCCAGCGACTCTTTTACCGCCACTGTCGCGACAGTGAGGGGCTGACGGCCGCCCCGGGCCAGCCGAAGGGCGGCCCCGCGGGGCAATCTGCGGAAGAGTGGTTGCGCTCGTTGCGCGACCAGAACCGGCGCCTGACGGGCGCCGGCGTGGAGCGCGTGCGGGCCACGGCCGAGAAGAACCCGGCCCCGGACGGGGAGCCGGTGCCGCCGCTGTTCGTGCTGCCGGAACGCGGCGTGCCGGTGCGCTGGTACGCGGACGGACCGGCTCGCCCGCCGCGGCCCCAGCTGACGGCCGTCAGGGCCGAGCAGTGGCGCGAGGCGGTGTCGTGGTCCGAATTGCTGGCGATCGCGCTCGGGGGGGCGTGGGTGCTGTCGTACCTGCCGCGTGTGGTGCGATTCTTGCGGCGTCTGCTGCCGGAACAGCTGGTACTCCTCGGCTGGTTGGGGACGCAGACCCTGGGCGTCAGCCCGCTGGGCATACTGCTGATGGCCGCAGGGGTGTGCGCGCGGGCCGTCCTGGTCGGTGTCTGGGTGCGGCGGCTCCTGTACCGACCCCCTCCAGCTGAAGGGTCCACGGCTAACCCCCCGCAGCCGGCGTGAGCCGGCGCTGCCGCGGAGGAGATTCAAAGCCCACGGATTGTATCGCCGTGCGGAGTTCCCGGAGCAGCTGCGGGACGCGCGTCCGGGGCTCGTACACTTCGCCGCCCCGCGGCAGGGTTTCGATCGGCAGGTAGCCGCGGTAGCCCGCCTCCCGGGCGATGCGCACGACCTGCTTCAGGTCGGTCCTGACCTTGCCCTTGCCCGGCTGGTACTCCTTGATCTGCCAGTTGACGGCGTACGGCACCACCGCCGCGATGTCCCGGTACGGGTCTGGCGTCTGGAAGGCGCCTGTATCGACGACCACGCCGAACCACGCCGAGTCCACCCGCTTGACGATCTTGACCACCTGCTCGCCCGTCTTGAGGAAGTCGTCGTGGTTCTGGATGCCGATGAGGACGCCGTGCTTCTGGCCGTGTGCGACACACGCCCTGAGATCCGCCACGAGCCATTCCGCGACCTCCTCCCAGGAATGCCCCTGCGGCGCCGCCCCGGCGAAGACTCGCAGCACCGGCGCGCCCAGGCGCGCGGCAACCTCGACCCAGTCCTTGACGTGCTGCACGTCCGCCGCGCGCTTCGCCCGATCCGGCGAGGCGAAGTGCGTCCGCACGCCGGTCCCGCTGATGTCCAGCCCCAGCACGAAAGCACGGCGCTTGAAGGCGTTCAGATACGCCGCGTCGGGCACCTTCGGGTAGCCGGGGAAGTAATAGCCGGTCGGGTCGATGGCGTCGAAGTTGTGCTCGGCGCAGAAGTCGAGCAGGTCGAACAACGTCATGCCCTTGCCCTGCCCCTTGAGACCTTCGCTGAGAGCCTTGTTGAAGGAGTAGGCATTCAGGCTGACCTTGAGCCGCGGGCCGCTGGTCCGTTCGATCGGTTTCTGGGCAAGGGTCAGGCGAGACGGGGCCGGAGCCGCCGGCTCCCTTGCGGGCGGCTGGTGAGCGAACACCGCAGCGAGGGAGGAACTGACCAGGACCGCGAGAGAGAGGGTGCCCTTCAAGGTACGACCTCCGATCGGGTTGGATCCGCGAGCTGGCGCTCGCGGCTGGTAACCGCGTCAGTCGCAATCACTACCCACCCGTCACCCACGCCGAGTCCGCAGGCTGGTAGCTGACAAGTTCCTCCGGTCGGAACCACAGCGCGATCTCCGCGGCTGCGTTCTCGGGGCTGTCGCTGCCGTGGACGAGGTTGTTCTGCACGCTGATCGCGAAATCCCCGCGGACCGTCCCGGGCGGGGTCTTTCGGCCGTCCGTCGCTCCCATCAGGTTGCGCGCGACCGTTACCGCCTCGGGACCCTCCCACACCATCGCGACGGTCGGGCCGGCGAGAATGAACTGCAGCAGCGAATCGTAGAACGGTTTGCCCTTGTGGACGGCATAGTGTTTCTCCGCCAGCTCGCGGGTCGCCTGCACCAGTTTCAGTCCCGCCAGCCGCAGCCCCTTTTGCTCGAAGCGCTGAGTGACGGCGCCGACCAGGCGGCGCTGAATGCAGTCCGGTTTGAGGAGGATCAGCGTGCGCTGCATGGGTTGTCCTCGGCCATGAGTCAGCATCTTCCGGTGGGCGAGACGGCTCGCCCTGGACATTCTAGGAAGTGCGGCAGAGGTGGTCGCGCAGCTTGCGAACGGCCTTGTACTTCTCGTCGCTGACGCGCTCCGGCGGGAGCTGCATTTCCTCGGCGATCTCGTGTACCTGCCAGCCCTCGAAGCTCAGCTGCAGGATGCGCTGCTGGCGGGCGGTCAGCAGCTCGGTCGCGGCCACACGCACTACCTCACGCTGGTCGGCGCGGGCACGCTCGTGGCCGTCGCGGTGGTCCGCTACAACGCCGGCGAGTGGGTGCGTTCGTTTCAGGCTGCGCTGGGTGCGTTTCTTGACGGCGTCGATGGCCCGGAGGAGTTCTTGCCGATCCTCGCCCTCGGTCTGGAGGAGGGCGACCCAGCGCTCGGCGGGAATCGTTTGCAGTAGTCGGCTGAGAACCTCCTGGGTGCAGTCACCCCAGCAGTCGGCGGGCAGGTGGGCGTTGCGCCAGCAGGTGGTGCAGTAGCGGCTCAGATCGGTGACGGCCCGGAGGGTCGTTTCGGGAGCCTGGGCCGCCACCGTTGGCGACCCGCCCAGCGTCGATAACGCCGTCCCTAATAACATTGCGACGACGTAAGGCCGCCGGGTGCGCGCCCGAGGTTGGCCGGCAGGGGCAGGCGGGTGGGCAGGGTCATTCGGGGTCTTCATCAGCGCACGATCCTCCAACCAGAGACAGGGTCACCCTCACCCCATTATAAGGACGGTCGGCCGGATCCATCTCGCCGCTGCGGTCGAAAAAATTTCCCCGGCCGGGGGAGGACACTCGCGGGATGCGACGTGCGCCGGTATAACAGAGGACACCACGAAGGCCAGGCCGGAATACCGGACCCGCCGGCCGACCTCTCACCAAGGAGTTGACCCGATGAGCTTCGTCTCCCGCCGCGATTTCCTCGGTGCCGCCGGTGCCGCTGCTGCCGCCGGCGCCCTCGCTCCGGCCGCCACCGCCGCCCAGAACGGCCGACCGGCCCTGAATTACCGACTCGGCATCGTCACCTACAACATCGCCGCGGCGTGGGACGTGCCGACGATCCTGCGCGTCTGCCGGTCGGTCGGGCTGGCGGCGGTCGAGCTGCGCAGCACCCACAAGCACGGGGTCGAGCCGACCCTGAGCCCGGCCCAGCGGAAGGAAGTACGGCAGCGCTTCGCCGATGCCGGCGTGACCATCTGGGGGAGCGGCACGGCCTGCGAGTTCCATTCGCCCGACCAGGCCGTTGTGCGCCGCAACATCGATACGTGCCGCGAGTTCGTCCGACTGGTGGCCGACCTGGGCGGGCGCGGCGTCAAGGTGCGGCCGAACGGACTGCCCAACGGTGTGCCGGTCGCGCGGACGCTGGAGCAGATCGGCCGCGCGCTGGTGCCGTGTGGGAAGGCGGCGCGCGACGCCGGGGTGGAAATTTGGGTCGAGGTCCACGGCCGCGGCACCACCCAGCCGGCACACATGCGCACCATCATGGAGGCGTGCAACCAGCCGAGCGTCGGCGTCACCTGGAACTCGAACCCGGAGGACGTCGCCAACGGGTCGGTGTCCACGTCGTTCAAACTGCTGCGCCCGTGGATCAAGTCGGTCCACATCAACGAGCTGCACAGCGGGTATCCGTACCGCGAGCTATTCCGGCTGCTGCGCGAAACCGGCTACGATCGCTTCACCCTGGCGGAGATTCCGGGGACGGCGGACGTGGCGTCGGGCGAGCGGTTGATGCGCTACTACAAGGCGCTGTGGACCGAGCTGACACGCGCGTGAGCCTCTGTAAAGCCCACGGGCGACGGCCCGTGGGCTTTGAAGGATCCTTCTACACTCTCCGTCTGGCGCTGTATCATAGCCGGCCCTTGCGCTTCTGGAACGGGTCGCTCTGCACGATCGCCAGCACCAGGCTGGAGAAGCGGTTGCCGTCGCGGGCCATGTGAGTGCAGATGTCGTCCAGGGCGCACTTATCGTAAACCTCCAGCCCGCGCCCGAGGGCGTAGGTCAGCATCTTGTCCGCGAGACAGCGCCGGAACTCCCCCTCCCGTTGCTTGAGGACCGCGACCAGCTCGCGCGGACCCTTGAACGACTGCCCGCCCGGCAGGGTGCCCGAGGCGTCGATCACGAAAGCGCCCTCGCGTGTCCGCCAGGCGCCGATGGCGTCGAAGTTCTCGAACCCGAATCCGAGCGGGTCCATGCGCTGGTGGCACGACGCGCAGAGCGGATTGACTCGGTGCTGCTCCATGCGCTGGCGCAGGCTCCCCTTTAGCTCGCCCTGCTGCTCCAGCTCCGGAACCTCCGGCGGCGGGGGGGGCGGGGGGGTGTTGAGGATGTTTTCGAGGATCCACTTGCCGCGCTTGACCGGCGAGGTGCGATTCGGGTTCGACGTCACCGTCAGGATACTCGCCTGGGTCAGGACGCCGCGCCGCTCCGTGCTCTGCAGCGACACGCGCCGGAACTCCTCCCCCTTGACGTCCGGCAGGCCGTAGTGCTTCGCCAGCCGCTCATTGACGAACGTGAAGTCGGCGTCGAGGAAGTCGAGGACGCTCCGGTCCTCCTTGACGATCGCCTCGAAGAACAACTCGGTCTCGCGGATCATCGCCAGCCGCAGCTTCTCGTCGAACGTGCGGAACGTGCCGGCGTCGGGCACGATCGCCTTCGTCTTGAGGTTGCGGATTTGCAGCCACTGGCCGGCGAAGTTCTCCGTCAGAGCCCGGGCCTTCGGGTCGCGCAGCATGCGTCGCGTCTGCTTCTCCAGCGTGTCCCCCTTGCGCAGCTCTCCTCTGTCGGCGAGAGCGAACAGCTCGTCGTCGGGCATGCTGCTCCACAGGAAGTACGACAGCCGGGTGGCGAGTTCGTGCTCCGCGAGCGGGAACGCGGTCACCCCGCCCTTGATCCGTGGCGTGCGTTCGACCCGGAACAGGAAGTGCGGAGAGACAAGCACCGCCTGGACCGCGAGCTGCACGCCGCGCTCCGTGCTGTCCCCGTTGCTGACCGCGAGATTGACGAACCGGGCCAGGCGGTTGACCTCGTCCTCCGTCACCGGCCGCCGGTAGGCGCGGCGGGCGAAGTGCTGCAGGATTTCCCGCACCGCCCCGAACCGGCCCTTGCCCTTGCCGAACAGCGGACGGATCATGATGCGCTTGCGCGTCTCGGGATTCTTGAACGCCCGGTCGGCGATCTGCTCGGCGGCCGCGAGGTACTTCTCCAGCAGCAGCGGCGACAGGGTGAGGACGTCGCCGATGTTGTCGAACCCGTAGCCGACGTCGTCGGCCGGGAAGTCGTCGGCCGGCTTGAAGTCGAGGCCGACGAGGTCGCGGATCGTATTCTTGTACTCGGTCCGGTTGAGGCGGCGGATCGTCACCCGGCCGGGATCGCGGACCTTCGTGCAATCGACCACCGCCGTCTCCGTCTCGATCCACTTCAGGATGCGCTCCGTCTCGGCGGCGGACGGCTTCGGCTTGCCGGCCGGAGGCATGTCGCCGGACCGCAGGTTCTGCGCGACCTTGTCCCACAGGCGCGGATCCTTGAGGGCGTCGGCAGCGGTCTTCAGGTGCTCCAAAGACAGGTCGCCGCGTGGCTTCTTGCCGCCGTGGCAGTTGGTGCAGTACTTCGCGAGCACAGGAGCGATGTCGCGGGCGAATGTGACCCGGGCGACCTTCGCCGGTTGTTTGGCCCCCCTGGCCGTTTCGCCGGGGGCGTCGTCCGCGCGCGGGGCCGAGTGGGTGAGGGGGAGGGCGGCCGCCAGGGACGCGCCGAGGAGGAGGTAGGAACGCAGGCTCATCGGTGAGGCTCCGGCGGGTGGGGCGGATGTCGCTGAGGCGAGCAGGGCGTCATGTGGGTAAACCCCGTTATTCTATACGGGTTCTGGGCGGTTTTGTCCTGTGAGGGGCCAGCGGAGGCTGTCTTTCTCGACAAATGTCCAGTCCGGCACGCCTCCTCTCTAACCGATCTTACTGAGTCCAGCGTGGACAAGGCTACCTCCCCTCACCCCCTGCCCCCTCTCCCACCAGGGGCGAGGGGGGAGAGGGGGCAGGGGGGTGCGGGGGAAAAGACAGGCGCCGCCGAAGCCGCCTCTTCCGTGGGTCGAGGAACTTTGCGGCCGCCGGGTGCGTCCAAGGTGCGGACAGAACCCCCCGGTCTTCTTCCGGGGACGCGTGGTCCCACCAGCCCCCATTGCGTGCGCCGTCGATGTCGGCGACCTGCCCGTCTCCCGCGAAAGCGGTCGGGGGCGCCGCGCGCGCGCTTCGGTAGACGGTATACTTGGAGGACGAGGCGTGTCTCACCTGCTGCAAGCCCCGACGACCGCCAGGGTGGAGCGTATGGAATTTACCGTTGAGAACGTGTGCGGCCTGCTCATCCGGAGCAAACTCCTCACTCCGGACGAGGTGAAAGTCATGTACCAGCGCTGGCAGGCCGACGCAAAGGAGGGGGCCGCCGACCTGGCCCGGTTCACGCGCTGGCTGGTCGCGCGTCAGTACGTCACCGAGTACCAGGCGGCCCTCGTCGCAAAGGGCCACGTCGATAGCTTTTTCATCGGCCCGTACAAGATCCTCGATCGACTCGGGCGCGGGCGCATGGCCGCCGTCTACCGGGCCGTTCACAAGCTCGGCCAGGTCGTCGCGATCAAGATCCTGCCGCCGTCGAAGAACAAGGATCCGCAGATCCTCGGCCGGTTCCAGCGCGAGGCCCGGCTGGCCCTGAAGCTCAAGCATCCGAACGTGATCCGCTCGTTTCAGGTGGGCGCGCAGAGCGGCGTTCATTACCTCGTGATGGAGTACCTTGAGGGGGAGACGCTGGAGACGGTGCTGCACCGGCGTAAGCGGCTCCCGGCACACGAGGCGGTACGCCTCGTCTACCAGGCGCTGCAGGGCCTGCACCACATCCACGACAACGGCCTGGTCCACCGCGACCTGAAGCCGGCGAACCTGATGCTGGTTCCGGCCCACGCCCCCGGGGGGCCGGACAACACGCTGCAGGCGACGCTGAAGATCCTCGATATCGGCCTGGGCCGGTCCCTGTTCGACGGCGTGGCGAGGGATCTCCACCTGACCGGCGAGGGCGTACTGCTGGGAACCCCGGACTACCTCGCGCCGGAGCAGGCGCGCGACGCGCGCGGGGTGGACATCCGGGCCGACGTCTACAGCCTGGGGTGCGTACTCTATCACTGCCTGACCGGCCAGCCGCCATTCCCGGACACGAACGTGCTGGTGCAGGTGGTGCGGCACGCGACCGAGGCTCCGCGTCCGGTCCGGGAACTGGCCCCGGACGCGCCGGAGGGACTGCAGCAGGTGCTCAACTGGATGCTGGCGAAGGATCCGGCCAAGCGCTACCCGACGCCGGAGCGGGCGGCCCAGGCGCTGCAGGCGTTCCAGGTGCCCGGGGCCGAGCCGGCGCGGATGAGCGAGGAGGGTCCGCACCTGGGCCGGTTCCTGACGTGGCTGGAGTCGGATCCGGACATCCTCGCGAAGCAGCCCGACGGCCCCTCGACGCCGATCCCCGTCAAGGCTGTTCCTGTCGGCACTCGGGACGCCGACCAGCGGCACCGGGACAAGAAGCACAAACGCCACAAGCACCGGGTCGCGGCGACGGCCGCGACGGCGACCACCCCGACGCCGCGCATCGACGTCGAACTCGTGCCGGCGGCCGCGAGCGGGAAACGACGGTTCCGCCTCAGCACCCGCGACTGGCTGCTGATGGGCGCCGGCGCCGTCGTCGTCATTCTCGCGGGCGTTCTCGGGATCGTCCTCGCGAATACGTTCCAGTAAGGGGCGGTTGCGCCTGGGTTGCGTACCAGCCGCGCGCGCCAGCGCGCGGCTGGTAACGGCCGCGCTGCGCTTCTAAAATGGGCAGGACAGGGGCACAACCCAGGCTCGCGGCCGCGGTCCGTGGGCTGGCTCTGGGCCGCTTGCTGACCCCTGCCCTCTGACCTCTGCCCTCCGATGCGCATCCGTGCCCGCCACTACGCCACCGGCCAGCCGATCGATCTCGACTGGGAGGACGGCCTGATTCGCACCCTCGGCGTGCCCTCGGGGGAAGCGCCCGATCGGACCGCCGGCTGGGTCGCGCCGGCCCTGTTCGACCTGCAAATCAACGGCTGCGACGGCCACGGCTTCAGCTCGCGCGATCTCGACGCGGCCGCCGTGCGCCACGTCGTCGCCACCTGCCAGGCGCACGGCATCGCCGCCCTGTGCCCGACCCTGGTGACCAACTCGTTCGAGGCGCTGGCCCACGGGTTCGCCACCTTGCGGCGGGCGTGCGAGCAGGATCCGGGGATCGACCACGCGGCGCCAGTGTTCCACCTCGAAGGACCGTACATCTCGCCCGAGGACGGCCCGCGCGGGGCGCACGCACGCCAGCACGTCCGCCGGCCTGACTGGGACGAATTCCGCCGCCTGCAGGACGCCGCGGGCGGCCGCATCCGCCTGGTGACGCTGGCGCCCGAGCACGACGGCGCCGTCCGGTTCATCGAGCGGCTCGTCGCGTCCGGGGTGGTGGTCGCGCTGGGCCACACGGCCGCCGCGGGCGAGCACATCCACGCCGCCGTCGAGGCCGGGGCACGCCTCAGCACCCACCTGGGCAATGGAGCCCACGCCGTGCTGCCGCGCCATCCCAACTACATCTGGGAGCAGCTGGGCGAGGATCGCCTCTGGGCGAGCATCATCTGCGACGGCCACCACCTGCCGGCCGCCGTGGTGCGCTGCTTCCTGCGCGTCAAGACGCCGGCCCACACGGTCCTCACCTGCGACGCGAGCCCGCTGGCCGGGCTGCCGCCGGGAACCTACCGTCAGTGGGACCAGGAGTTCGAGGTGCTGCCGGGCGGCAAGGTGGTCGTGCCGGGGACGAGCTACCTGGGCGGTTCGGGCGTGTTCACCGACCTGTGCGTCGGGCTGGTGATGCGCTTCGCCGATGTCAGCCTGCGCGATGCGGTGGACATGGCGTCCGCGCGCCCCCGCCAGCTCCTGAATCTGCCGGAGCAGCGATTGGAAGCGGGGGCGCACACCGATCTGGTGCTGTTCGACTGGGAGGAGGGCGGCGACTTCCGGGTGCGCGAGACGCTGGTCGGCGCCACTCGCCTTGCACCCGCTACTTCTTCACCCGCTTGTAAACCACCAGCGCGTGGCCCGATTTCGGAGCCGTCTTGAACGCCGTCGGCCGCGGTCTGGGTGCGGGCGCGTAGCAGACGCGCAGCGTGTCGCCGTCGAGGACGTAGATGCCGACCGCCTTGACGCCCTTGTTCTCGCCGAGGACGGTTTCCGTGTCGATCGTCCTCGGGCGTTTGGTCGGGTCGATCCGAAGGATCCCGCCCATCGTTTCGGTGCGGGTGGTGAGGACAAACGTGGTGCCCTTGATGGTGAGGCGGTCGGCCCGGACGCTCTGGCGAATCGGCTCGCCGTCGATCTCCACCGACACCGTTTGCCAGATGCCCTGAAGGCGCTCCAGTTCCTGCTTGACTGCGTCCGGGATGGGTCCGTCGGCCCCGACGAGGGTGGCGGCGAGGAGCAGAAGTGCGCCGTGCGGGTTCATCGTCACTCTCCGTGGGCGGGCCTGGGCAGCCGCGACGGCGTCATTGCGTCAGCAGGGCCACCAGGGTGGCGGTCAGCGCCGCCAGGCCGCCGAGCAGGGCGCCGACCCAGAGCACGGCCCGCCGCGAGCGCGAGCCACGCTCGGCCGCCTCGGTAGCCGGGCAGTTCGCGTCGGTCGCGACGGCGGCGGGGTCGGCCGCCCGCGTCGGGATGCTGGTGCCGGGGGTCGCGGTGCTGGTGTCGGCGCAGCGCATTGTCCCGGTGTCGAGGACGGACCAGTCGATCGGGCCGGGCTCGCAGAACGGCGCCAGCGCGGCCGCCAGTTCGGCCGGTGTCTGGTAGCGGGCGGCCGGATCCTTCGCCATCAGCCGGCGGACGACGGCGCTCACCGGCGGCATCAGGTCGGGCCGCAGCGCCTCGGCCGGGACCGGCTCCTCGGACCCGTGGCGGACCAGCTTCTCCAGCGACGTGCCGCCGGGGAACGGCACCTGGCCGGTGAGCAGATGGTAGAAGGTGCAGCCGAGGCTGTACAGGTCCGACCGGATGTCCACCGCATGCAGGCTGCGCGACTGCTCCGGCGAGAGGTAGTCGGGCGTGCCCATGACCGTGTGCTCGCCGGCCAGGATGGTGCCCTTGCCGCCGATGCCGGCCTGAGTGGGTTGGTGCAGCCGGGCCAGACCGAAGTCGAGGATCTTCACCACGCACGGCGACCCGGGCGCGTGGCCCTGCTGCACCAGCAGGTTGGACGGCTTGATGTCGCGGTGGACCATGCCCATGTCGGCGGCGTACTGCAGGCCATCGGCCGCCTGGCGCATCAGGTCGCACGCCCACCCGACCGGCAGCGGGCCGCGCTGGCACAGCAGCCGCTCCAGGTTCGGCCCGTCCACGAACTCCATCGCGAGGTAGTCGCGGCCGTCGGCGCAGCCGGCGTCGTAGGCGGTCACGATGTTCGGGTGCATCAGCCGGCCGGCCGCACGCACCTCGCGCTGGAACAATTCGCGGGCCTTCGCCGAGTTAACCTGCTGCGGCGTCAGCACCTTCAGCGCCACCACGCGGCCCATCGTCTGGTGAGTCGCCTTGAACACCTTGCCCATGCCGCCCTGGCCGATCTGGTCGAGGATGCGGTACTGTCCGAGGACGAACCCGGTCGTCCGGCCGATGAGCAGCAGCTCCGCCTGGAAGCGCGTCAGCAGACCCCACTCGACCAGGGTGCGCGCAATCACCTTGCCCCGGTTGCTGTCGGGCAGTTTTTTCAGCAGGGCCTTCAGATCGTGCCGGCTCACCAGGCCGCTGGCCTGAACGTTCTTCAGAAAGGTGCGCCGGTCCATGGGGGGGGTGGCGGTCATGGCCTCTGCTCCCGACCACCTCGCCCAAAAGACAGGACGCGGGGTCACGGTAACCCTGGAGGGACGAGTCCTTGCGCTGGTGGGGTATCTGTCCCCGGACGGTTCCGGTCCAGCCGGGGAGCGGCGACGTTCCGTGCGCTCATAAAGTAGACGAGTCACCCGGGAAAAACGTTCACCTGGAACGCGAGAGGGAGTCCGGTGTGCAAATAGGCTGTGGCACGACCCAAACATCCCGGATTACCCATCCTGCGACTGAACGGATCTGCTCCCGTTTGACCGGCTTCATTTGCTGGTCTACAGTTTTAACGGAGATGACCGCTCTCCACCCCCTTGGCAGCACGAAGTCGTACCGCTTTCCCGTCAAGCCGACGACTCGCCGGGTCATCGGGTCCGGCCGTCGCTCCCCGCTGCTTGTCGCGAAGGTGGCACATGGAGACCTCTTTCTTGTTCCTGGCCGCTGGCTTGCTCGCGAACCTGGCGCTGGCCCGCTACCTGCGCCGCCACCATCGGGTCGCGATCTACTACGAGTACCTCGCCGCGCGGGTGAGGCCCCAGGCAGGGCCGGCCGGGAAGAACAACCGCTGGCTCGCCCCGGCCCGGATCGTCCCCAGACCCTTCGAGGCTCCGGGCCGCTGGCGCCCCCTTTTCGCGCCCAATCCCCTCACCGATCGACAGGGATTGTCGGCATCCCCGGCCGCGTAACCCCCGACTGATGCCGAGGTGATACGAGTTCGTCCCATGCGTAATTCCTCCACCCTCCTGACAACGGTTCCCACGCCGCCCGTCCGCCCCGCGGACCACGCCGACCGCCACCCGGCCGGGGCGGGCCGCCAGCTGGCGCCGGCCCCGGCGGACCAGCCCGTTCTCCCCCGGCGGGGCCTGGCCCGCAATGCCCGCCTGAAGGGGTTTCAGGTTCTGGCCACCGGCAGCTACGCCCCGCCGCGGCGGGTGAGCAACGAGGAGCTGCAAACCGCGCTCGGCGTGGACGGCGACTGGGTGCTGCGGCGGACTGGCATTCAGGAGCGCCGCCACGCGCCCCCCGAGATGGCGACGAGCGACCTGTGCTACGAGGCGGCGGTCCGCTGCCTCGCCGCCGGGCGGGTGGACGCGGCCGACATCGACCTGCTCATCGTGACCACGATGTCGCCGGACCTGGCCGCCCCCTCGACCGCGTGCCTGCTGCAGGAGCGCCTCGGCCTGTTGTGTGGCGCGTTCGACCTGCACGCCGCCTGCTCGGGGTTCGTCTACGCCCTGGCGACGGGGGCGCAGTTCGTGCGCACGGGCAACGTCCGGCGGTGCCTGGTGGTGGGCGGCGACACCTGCAGCCGGATCACCGACCCGGCCGACCGCGAAACGTATCCGCTCTTCGGGGACGGGGCCGGGGCGGTGCTGCTCGGGCCGGCGAGCCAGTCCGACCAGGGATTCGTGGCGTACCAGCTCGGGTCCGACGGCGCGGGGGCCGGGCTGCTGTACCGCCAGGGCGGCGGCAGCCGCCTGCCCGCCGACGGGTCCGTCGGTGCCCCGCAGCACCAGTACATGAAGATGGAGGGCCGGGCGATCTTCCGCTGGGTCGTGCAGACGGTGGCGGAAGCGACGGGCCAGCTGCTCGACTACGCGGGGATGACGGCCGCCGAGATTGGCCTGTTCGTCCCCCACCAGGCAAACCTGCGCATCGTCGCGGCCCTGGCGGAGCGCCTCGGCCTGGCCCCCGCCCGGGTGTACACGAACCTGCAGCGTTACGGCAACACGATCGCCGCTTCCGTCCCGCTGGCCCTGGACGAGGCGGTGAATGAGGGCCGAGTTCGCCGTGGGGATCTGCTCCTGCTGACCGGCTTCGGGGCGGGGCTGACCTGGGCGAGCGCCCTGCTGCGGTGGTGAAGCTGACCGACTTTTCGCCCTCCACCCAGCGCAAGCGGAACGGCGACGTGAAGAGAGAGGTGTGAGCGATGCAAACGTCTGTTGCAACCCTGGTTGGAGATGGCGCGCAGTTGCTGGCCCACCCCGAGGCGGCGGCGCTGACGGCCCCGCGCACCGAGCCGTCCCGGGACGCCGTCCGCGACGAGGGACCATTTTCGCCGATCACCGTCAAGGTCGCCTCGACCCGCGAGGAACGGGAAGCGGCCTTCCGTCTGATCTACCGGCGTTACCTTGAGGCCGGCCTGAGCGAACCGACCGCCCACGGGATGCGCGTCACCCCTTGCCACCTGCTGCCCACCACGACTGTCTTCGTGGCCATCTACAAGGATGAGGTCATCTTCACGATGAGCCTGATCGGGGACGGTTCGGCAGGCTTACCGATGGAGAGCATCTTCCCGGAGGAGATTCAGGGGCTGCGTGCGCAGAGCCTGCGTCTCGCCGAGGTTTCCTGCCTGGCCGACCGCCGCCGCCACCTGTTGCGCTTCCTCCCGCTATTCGTGCGGGTCGCCCGCCTGCTGCTGCAGTTCTCCCGGCACCACGGGATTGAGCGGCTGCTGATTGCAGTGCATCCGAAACACGGCCGCTTCTACCAGCGCTTTTACGGCTTCCGGCAGCTCGGGCATGAACGGCCTTACAGTTCGGTGCAGAACGCCCCGGCCGTGGCCTACGCGCTCGACTACTCCTGGATGTCGCCGGAACGCCATGAGCTATCCTTCGGCGAATCGATTCCCTGCGAGGAGCTGCAGCCCTGGCCGATGTCGAGCGCCGAGTGTACGTATTTCGAGCCGGTCGCCCGACCGCTGGGAGCCGCCGAGCTGCTCTCCGGCGGCTACGACCTCTGACGCCAACGTGCAAAGCCCACGGGTGGCGTCGCGTGGGGCCAGTTCCCAGCGGCTTGCCCCACGCGACGCCGCCCGTGGACCTGGGGCAAACTCCCTTCCGCCGCCGCCTGCATCGAAAAGTTTACGTCCGTGTTAAACCTGGAGAAAGCCCTGTTAACAGGGAAAGGGAGCCTCGCGGCCGCCAGGTCACTGGGCGATTGCGCCAAAGTATTTTCCTGTAATGGCTTGCGTAAAATACAGGGATGCCGGCAATTACGCTGGCGTTGGCACCAAAGTAGCTAAAGATGGGGTGGCCAAAGCGAAAGCGGAACGATCCCGCTCCGCAAGCGTCGAAGGAACGGCAGACTCGTATCGTTCGACAACTCACGATTCGTGTCGTGGACAAAAGATCAGAGGCGGCAGGAGGCGATTGCCGACGATTTTTTCGGTCTTTCCTTGATTTCCTAACTTGATGGGATATATTCTGTTTTCGTCGCGAGTGCCGGGAAAAGATCGCAACAACACCGTATCCCCTCGGGCGGAGAGCGAAGCCGCAACCCAACCGAGAGGTTTGTTTCGCTCGTGTCGCCGACGACCCCGTGGGGTTAACGGACCAGGTACACCCCAGGACGTCTCCCCCGTGTCCAGAAGGAGGTAGCCCGCCATGTTCAAGAGAAGTTTTGCCTTGGCAACATTTGCCATGCTGCTTTCCGGATCCCACGCCTTTGCTGATGCCATTGTGCATTCCGGGACGATCCAGACCAACAACAGTGGTGGAAACCTCACCGATATCAATCAATTCACTGGGGGTGCTTCGTCCGGTAATCAGTTCATCAACAATACAACATCCAACACGTTCGGCGCCCCCGGAACAACCGTGTCGGTTGGCGCCAATCTGCTCTCCGATTTCAACGCAAGGACAGGTGCAACCACTGCCTTTACCTATAATGGAAACCCTGTCGTTGCGGTATTCGCGGTTCAGGGGAGCATCAACGGTGCCACTGGGGTTCCAGTGCCTTTCACCTTCACTGCGACGAAAGGGACTGTTGGCCTGTTCTCCATCACTAGCGGTTTTAACCAATTTAATCCTCTCACATGGGGCGCAACTTCTGCTGATGGAAAAACGCTCCTCACCCCGATTGCCACCTGGGATCTCGTCCCCCCTCAATCGATTTCCGACCCAGGTGCCGCACCTCCTGGGGGTGGTGGTCCGGGGCTTTTCGATAAAGTCAAAGTAAACGAGCAGGCCATCAATACAGTCAACTCACAGGCCACACAGGGTTTCTTCCTTTTCAAGGAAGGCCAGAACCCCAACTACTGGAACGTGACCAATAACCTACCCCTTGTTCCTCCGGGTTTCGTGATCACCGGGGAAGGTCTCATCGTTCGCGCCGATGATGCATATCGTGTTGGCGACTCCGTCAATACTGATTTCATCGACAAAAGTGACGTAGCCAGTACCGCAGGCTTCAATGCCCTCAACACGATCGCGACCTCCCTGGGCGGAATTGTCGGCGGCTTCGCGACCGACTTCGGCGGCCTGGGCAATTCCGGTGGTCCTGCCTCTGACTACAATCCGTCCAGCGGCGCGGCTAATGCTCTCAACACGAACGATACCATCTTTAGCCTGGGCTCCACCTCGTCTCCTGTTGTCTTCTCAACCCCAATCCCCGAACCCGCCTCGCTGCTGCTGTGGGCTGGGGTGAGTATGGTGAGCGGGCTTGTCTATCGCCGGAACCGGCGTAACAACAAGAAGGCCGCCTCGATGGTTTAGAGGGGCTAACAGAAAGGACAAAGCTCACGGATGGCGCCCCATAGGTGAAGTGCTGGGAACTTCACCTATGGGGCGCCATCCGTGAGCTTTCCTTCTTTCAGGTGATGGCTCGCGTTAGCAAGATTTGGAATCGATCCGTTGCGCGATTGCGGGCAGTAACCCTGGCCAGGCTGCTAGCCGCTTGAACAAAGGCAGGTTGCTCCAACATCTGGGTTACTGAATCTCGGACCACTATCCTGTTGGCAGTGCCCGCTCGAAGCAGTTTCCCCCCACCAATATCGCAAATCCCTTCCATGTTCATGTACTGATCCATATTGCTGGCGATCCCCACCACCGGCGTGCCGGCCGCGAGCGCCTGCTGTGTCGTCGGGCTGCCCCCGTTACAGATCACCACGCTAGCCCGGGCCGCCGCTTCCTCCCCCGGTAGATAATCCGCCACAAAAGTGTAGGCCGGCAACGGCCCCACAGCAACCCGCCCCGCCGTCGCCGCGATCGCCGTGACCGGCAACTCGGCCAGCGCCTCCAGCACCACCGGCAGTATTCGACCCTGTCCGGAGCTACCGAGATTCACGTATACGATCGGCCGGTCCGTCGGAAGCGCGTCCCACCAGGCGGGCGGCTGCACGGCCGGGGACCAGAGAATCGGCCCCAGGTACTGGTGGTTGGGCGGCAGGTTCTCCGTCGGCACCAGCTCCGGCACGTCGGCGTAGAGGGTGTAATCGGCGTCGGTGTAGACCCGGCACAGGTTCGAGCCCAGCGACGGCAGCCCGTGCTCGCGCCGCACCCGGTTCAGCGGCCGGCAGTGCAGCGCGAACGCCAGCGGGCGGACGAGCCGGAACAGCACTCGCGCCACCCCCAGTCCAACGTACCGCGTCAGGGGCAGTTCCGGCAAGGGAAACCGTCGCCGCGCGTACGGACTCCAGTAGGCGTTGGTGATGGTCAGGTACGGAACCCCGGCGAGCCGCGCGCTCACCGAGAGCGACAGCCGGAAATCGCCGACGACCGCGTCAGGCCGTGTTTCCGCCAGGAGTTGCCGGTCCGCCGCGACGTAGGCGCGTAGCGTCTGGGTGTCGTAGACCGGCCGGCCCCGCGCCAGGGCGGCGAGGAACTGCGCGCTGGGGATGGAACGGATCGGCCGCAGCGCAAAGGGCAGCTCGCCCAGCAGGTGGTTGTAGCGCGGGTCGCAGGCGAAATGCACCTCGTAGCGAGCGGGATCGAGGGCTTTCGCCAGCACCAGCGGCCGGGCGACGTGGGCCAGCGTGACCGCCTCGGCGACGAACAGGATGCGCTGGCGCCGGGGAGGCGCTTCAGCTGCCGAGGGCGGAGGGTTCATGCGCATCGCCCTTTCCGGCGGCGGGCGCGGTTTCCTGGACAACCGCCCGCAGCGGCAAGCGCCCGGTCCGCCCGGTCGGTGCGGGGGCGTAGCCGAACCGCATGAGGAAACCGGGTCGGCCCCCGCCGACCTCCGGAGCCAGCTTGCGGAAATCCGCACCGAGCGCCTCGACCTTCTCCCGGCCGAGCGATGCGACGACGGCAGGGGCGCCGTGCTCCAGCACGTTTTCCAGCACGGGCAGGGACATCATCGGCTGGACCGCCAGCCCCGCGCCGCTGAGGGCCAGCCAGGCCCGTTGCATGGCCCGCCCCACCAGCAGGTCGGTCCGGGGCGACCTGTCCGGCGCGACCACCAGGCACAACCCGGACGCGCTCTCGACCAGCTGCCGCGCCTTGGCCGCGAAGACGCGCAGGCCGCCCATGCTCCTCAGCAGCCACTGCGGCAGCCGGCGCATCAGCCGCAGGGCGGTCCGATCCATCTTCCCCACCTCCAGCGCGCTGAGGGGCAGCCCCTCTTCCGCCTGTGCCTCCGGCGGCAGGTCGAACCGGACCCTGGACAGGAAGGCGGCCCGCATCGACGGCTCGCCGAACATGGTGGCGTCGGCCCGACCGATCAACTCGGCCAGCGGTTTCAGGCGGTCCGCGCCGGCGATCCAGCAGGTGCGGACCGCTTCGAGGGGGGGCGTCTGCCGGGTCAGCTCGGCGAGCAGATCCACGGGGACGGGGCGTTGATCGTACACGCGCCGGTTGGTGACGCGGGCGCGCATGAGGATATCGACCTCTCCGCGCTGCGGCCCCTGGCCGCGCGTGAGCTGCACGCTGGCCACGGTGGAGGCGTCGGCCAGGTCCGGCCGGGCTTCCCAGCCGCGAGCGCCGGCTGCCTGGAGCAGGTTCTCGACGGCGGCCCCGATGGCGATGCGGGCCATCCGCTGGCCGGCATTCATCGGCGACGGATCCCGGCCCTCCTCGACGCGAAACGCGACCGTTCCGCTGACGGCATCGACCGCGATTTGCCACGGCTGGGTGTTGTCTCCGGAAGGAGCCCAGATGGCCGCGCTCAGCAGGGTCTCGAACTCGGAGGTCATGGGTCACCTCCCAAAATAACACGCGGGGGAGAGCACATCTAGAGGGGTGCGGCAGGCGAGGCTGGGCCGGGCGGTTTGTCCCACCCGAGCTGGACGGCAAGTTTCCGCAGCCTGCGCCGTTTGTGGCGCTGCATGGGGTGACGGTTGCCGCCCGGCAATTTCCCACGCCGCAACACCTGGCGATACGCATCGAACTGGAAGTAACACGGCGCCGGGCGAACCCCGTCCCGGCCGAGGAGGATCTTGACCGCCTCGACCGCTGCCACCCCACTGCAAAGCTGACACGCCAGCCCGGCCGAGGGGCCTCTGCGGGTCGCGGGGTCGATCTTCGTGAAGTCCAGGTAATGCCGGTGCGTGGCCCGCGGCGTCAGCCCGACGAGAAAGGCAATCGTCTCCTCAAGGGGGTCCATCGGATCGGTCAGATCGAAATACTCGTCAAAGCTCATCCCGGTGGGAGAGAAGACGAGCCAGGCGGTGCTAAACCCGATTGGCCCGGCCGTGATGCCCCAGATGCCGCGGCGGCGGGCCTCCCGAAACACCAGCCGCCGCGCCGGCATGGCGAAGAAATCGATGCCGTCGATGAGGATCTGGACGCCGTCGAGGAACTGGTCAATGTTGGCCGGTGTCACGGCCTCGGTCAGCACGCGCAGATGCACGTCCGGGTTGATCGCCCGCGCCTCCTCGGCCATCACCTCCGCCTTGTTTCGGCCCAGGGTGTGGACCGTCGCCCCGTACTGGCGGTTGAAGTTGGCCACGTCGAAGACGTCCGGGTCGGCGATGTGGAAGGTGCCGATCCCCAGTCGCGCCAGGGTGGCCAGGTGGACCCCGCCCACGCCCCCCATGCCGGCGATGGCCACCCGGCTGTTGCGCAGCCGCTCCTGCTCCGCCTCGTCGATCAGTCCGCGGTGACGACTGAAGGCCTCCCCGTAAGTCCAGGACGCGGGAGCCGATTGGGCGTCAGGCCGGTCTGAGGTCATGGCCTGTCCTGTGCAGGTTTACCTGATGCGCACCCGAACGCGGAGATTTACCGGGAGGGAATACGCTTGCTCGAGGTCGATCAGCACTTCGCGGTAATAGACATCCCTGTACTCGCCGGGCGCATTCGTTTCGGGGGCGCGTTTGCCCATGCGGGACAGGACCAACCCCACTTTGCCGACGAACTCCTGCCCGGGTAGACCGTCCACCGTTACGGCGGCATGCTGTCCGACCTGCACCCGGGCGGCGTCCAGCTCCTCGACAAAGGCCCGCACGCGCCGCTTCGACAGATCCGCCATCACGAGGATCGGTTGGGGACTGGCAGGCCCCGCCATTTCACCCGGCTCGGCACGCAGATGGAGTATACGCCCGCTGGAGGGGGCCAGCAACCGCGTTTTGGCCAGCTCGGCCCGCGCCAGGCCCAGGCGTCCTTCCGCCGCCTTGACTCGCGCGGTCGCGGCGCGAACCTCATCCTCGCGCGCCGGAGCATCCACCAGGGCACGCTCCGCCTGGGTCTGCTTCAGCTCGGCGAAAGCTCGGGTCATCGCGAAGAATTTGTGATCGACCTCCTCGCGACTGATGGACTTCGAGGAGGCGAGTTCGCGCGATCGGTTCCAGTTGGCCTCCGCCAGCTCGTAGGTCGCGCGCTGGGCCGTCTCGACCGCCGCCAGGGCCTTGCGCTTCTCCGGCCGTTCGCCGTTCACCAGCCGATCCAGTTCGGCCCGGGCCGCGGCTACCTCGGCCTCGGCCACGGCCACCTGCTGCTTTTGGGCGTCGTTGTTCAGCTCAACCAGTACGGTCCCCTTCGCGACCTCCTCATTCTCGCGGTGATAGACGCGCGCGATGAGGCCGGTCGTCTCGGCCCGCAGGGCGATTTCGGGCGTGGCGCCTTCGACGATCCCGGTGGCCGCGACCCCGTCAGGGCAATAGGCCCGGCCCGTCTTCTGAGAACCCGGGCTCGCTCGCTCCGGTTCGCTCCGCAGGGCGAAGTGGGTGCCGACCCCCCCCAGGCTGATGAGAACCAGGAAGAGCATCATGACCGTCTTCATGGAACAGTTCCTTGTTGACGTCGGCGGCCGACGGCACGCGGGGTAGGTTCCCCTCCTCCGCGAGCCGTCCATCCTCCATTCGCAGGATGCGGTCGGCAAAAGGGAAAAGGCGGGTGTCGTGGGTCACCACCACCAGGGCGGCCGTCCGTTCCCGGACCAGGCGCGTCAGAAGCTGTAACACAATCTGCCCGTTCTCGGCGTCCAGGGCGGCAGTCGGCTCGTCCGCGAACAGGATGGCGGGATCGTTGGCCAGGCCGCGGGCGATCGCCACGCGCTGACACTCCCCGCCGCTGAGCTGGGCGGGGCGCAACTGAGCACGGTGACCGAGAGCGACCTGGTCCAGCAGTTGCCTGGCCTGCGCTCGCGCCGCCCGCAGGGGGATGCCCCGGATGGTCATCGCGAGGCAAATGTTGTCGAGGGCGGAAAGCGTCGGGAACAGGTTGAAGGTCTGGAAAACGAACCCGAGGTTATCCCTCCGAAATCTGGTGCGTTGTTCGGGCGTCAGACTCGACACATCCTGACCGAGAACCTGCAGCTTGCCCTGGTCGGGAGAGAGGATGCAGCCGAGGACGGACAGCAACGTCGTCTTGCCGCTACCGGAAGGCCCGGCCAGGAACACCGTCTCGCCCCGGTCCACGGTCAGACTGACCCCTTTGAGGATCGGCACCCGGGTCGAACCCGCCCCAACGTTTTTGTGCAGACCCTGCGCCACGATTGCTGGGAGGAAGACTGGCATGGAGCCTCGCCCGCCAATGCGCTCGCACCGCGCCTGAGGGCGAGCCGGGCTCACCCTCCCCCGTTCAACTCCGCAGTACCGTGGCCGGGTCGATCCGTCGAATCCGCAGGTAAGGAAGACCGGCGGAAAGCAGGCACACGAGTACGATCAACAGCACGCTGAACGCCGCCACCCACCAGGTCAGGATAACCGGCGCAATCGGGTTGTCCATCGACCGGCCGGCGAGGATCGCGCTGGCCACGCCGAGCAGCGAGCCCAGCGAAGCCGTCCCCAGAGCCTGGGCCAGCAGGAACCGCGCGATGCAACGGTCGTCGGCCCCCATCGCCTTGAGGGTGGCGAACTCCTTGATGCGTTCGTTCACGGAAGCATACAGCGTCTGGGCCGTGACCGCCAGCCCCACCAGCAAGCCCAGAAATGCCGCCAGGCCGAAACTGATGCCGATCCCGGTGCGCGTGAGCCAGAACTCCATGCACGTCCAGCTGTAGGCATCCCGGTCGTAAACGTCGAGGTCGGGCACCCGCTCGCGGATCCGGGCACACAGGGTTTGGATGTCCGTACCCGGCCTGGCCTTCACCAGAAAATAGGAACATTGACCGGCGGGCACCCCGTGGGTGTACCGCCGCGCCCGCTCGAGCGTGGTGAAGATGTAGGGGTTGTTCGTGAAGCCGACGATTCCCCTGGTCATCCCGACAACTTCAGCTCGCTGGTTGTCGATTTCCAGAACGTCACCGATCTGGCAGTTGCCAAGCTTGTCGGCCGCATGAACATCGACCAGGATGGCGTCAGGGCGGCGAATATCTCGGGAATCCCCTTCCGCCATGATCCAGGCATTCCCCAGGAGACTGGCCGGATCACAGCCGACGACCAGGACGATCTCGGACCGCCCATCGCGCATGCAAGCCTGTCCTGCCGCGACCAGATAAGGTTCCGCTCGCTCCACGCCTTCCACGCCGCGGATACGGTGTACCCACCGTTCGGGGATGAAATTGCCCATGTCCACGTTGTTCGTGTGGCGGTGGCCGACCCAGATGTCGGCCTGACCGTAGTCGATCAGCAGGCTCGCCTTCTTGATCAGCCCGATGAGGAGCCCGCCCTGCAGGTTGACGAGGACCACCGCGAAGCTCACCCCCAGCAGCGACGTGAGCAGTTTACCGCGGTCGGCCAGCATCGCCTTGATGGCGAGCAACCACATAGCTTGTCCTCACCTACGTTGTGCGCCTGATCGGCGCAGGGTGTGACGAGTCGGATTTCGTCACTGCAAGTCTAGGCCATGTTACCACCGCCGGGGGCTGCCCTGATGTTCGACCTCGGCCAGAATGTCCTCCACGGCCTCAACAGCGGTCTGGCTCGACTGCTCGGCCAGTTCCCGGATCACCTCCGCCGGCATCTCCGCCGCCGTCAAGACGTCCCCGGGCAAGGGCTCGCCGAAGAGTTCCGCGTACTTCTTCGGGGCGTCTCTCCGCATCTGGTGCCGGTCGAGCACATAGGCCTCGGCCGGCGCCCCCTCGACCGCCTCGTAGGCGCGGCACGGCCCCAGCGGGGCGTACCCCAGCCCCTTGCAGTAGTAGTTACGGTGCTTCGGGTTGACCGCGATCACCCAGGTGTCGCCGCCTTGCCGGACGTGGTATTGCTTCATCAGCCGGATCATCGCGGTGAAGACCTGGAGGAATTCCCGCTGGTCCAGATCTCTCATGGCCAGGGAGGTGACCTCCGCCAGGCGCCGACCCTCCCGGCGGAGCTGGCCGATTTCCTCGGGGTAGATCGTCTGGAGCGGCAACCCCAGCAGGGTGTTATCCGGAACCAGGGTAAACGTGGCCAGAACCTGGCCCTGGTGCCTGGCCACGAAAACGGTCGTGTCCGGCAGAGCGTGGTAGGGGGTGAAGCGAACCAGCTTGGGCGATGGAGCCTCGTAGCCGCTGGCCAGGTAGTTGTGGCGGACGAGCTGAAACGCCTGCCGCCATTCGTCAGGAGTGGAGGCGATCTTGACCTCGACGGGTCGAGAGATGCCGGGAACCGCCAGGGGCCGGGGATGCCCTGGGTGATCCCGGAGAATGGCCTGAGCCTCGCTCCCGGTGGAGGTGGGAAAGCAAACCAACACCTGAGTGTGCAGCGGGGAGAGCATGTTGTTCATGATTGCCGGTTAACCCCTGAACGCTGTAGACCACCTTGTCGTCAGTGACAACGAGTCGAGAAGGAGTCACTGCCAATCCGCGGCACCCTGGTTTGAAGGGGAAGGTGCCCGGACAACAAGCACGGCCTGGCCGTGCGAGGAACGAACGTCGCCGCCTCTCCGGTGTCCGCCAGTCGAGCCGTCTTTTGGGAGTCCTGCGAGTGCAACAGGGGGCGAGCAGCCTGGACCGATTTATGGCCCTGCGAGTTTCGAGTCATTAACGGACTATTTCGATCCGGGAATAGAGCCCAAACGGGTACTATCCCAACTCGGACAAAATCTCAACCCGATTTGGGAGAAGATCTGGCCAAAGGTTGGAGACTTTTCCCACCTTGCCGTAAGGCTGGATGAGAATAGGGTTTGGTTCCGGGCGGGTCGTGAAAGATATTACGTTTCATTGTTTAAGGAATCCGCGGCAGTGTCAAGATAACCCTCATACGAATTTTCGGTCTTCCGGACTCGGAGAGAGCGGTCCCGTCGGGCTCGCTCCGGCGGCAGAGCCCGGTACAGCAACGCTCTTCGGGGACTGCTCCTGGAGGATGATCGCGCGGTCTTCGCCCCCCCTGACACGAACGCCCAGGTGGTTGCTGGGCGCTCGGCTGTCACTGGTCACGGCAACAACCTCACCCTCCAGGATGGTTTCCGCGATTAGTTTCCGCAACACCTCGTCAACGTGGGAGTGGCCGATTCCGTGCGGCCGAAACCGCACAACCCGCCGCGGTTCGCTCATGTGAAGTCCCTTGCCGACCTCAGCCAGTCCCGGGTTGCGTCCTGCAGGGCAACCGCGGCGCCGGAGGGGTGCGAAAGGGTGACTGCCTGCCCGTTGCTTGCAAGCCCCACCGAGAGGGGGGAGAGCAGGGCAAGGGAGTGCGGACGGAATGTACGCCTGCACGGCAACACCTCCCTGTGGCAGCGCCCTCGAGGAGTTCGTGGGACCAGCGATGAATCCACGATAAAGCGAACGAAAGGTTCCAGTCGCTGCAACACTAGCAACAATCGTGCCGTGCCCTCAAATCACCTGCATTCGCTGGGAATCCCAGCTGGTGGCCTCCTTTTTGTACGCTGTGTCAGGTTATAATGTTTCCATTCCTGTACGTCGTCCATTTACAGGGATAAACTCCCGCAACACAGGTTTTGTCGCGACTTCATTTTTGCACGGCAGAACATTAACCGCTATTCTCACCATAACCGCCTCCCGATCTTGCTCCAAAGCCTTCCAGCAACCGGACTCAACAGATTCCGGCCTGTCTGCGTAACTCATCGTGCCGGCAATCTCTTCGGATCGAGTCCGTGGTGCGGCAAACTCATGTTTGCTCGGGCTGAAGCGGCTGCGCAAGCGGGTTTACGGTCCAGGAAAAATGAGGAGGTATGCTCGGGAGGATTCTTTTGCCACCAAACAGTACGAGCACTTTTTCGCTCCTTCCGCCAGGCGAGAGAAGGCCGCTTTGTACGCGATCTGGTTAACCCTGATGGTGTGCCAGGGACTCTGGAAAGCCCACGGGCGGCGTCCCGTGGGCCAAGTCCCTGGCGCTTGCCCCACGGGGCGCCACCCGTGGGCTTTACCCTCACTCCCCCGGACTGTGAAGGAGATGGGCCAGCGCCTGAGTAAATTCGCCAGGATTTCCCTTGCGGGACCTCGCCGGACCGCTGTATAACTTTCAGTACTAACAGGCGTTTGTTCCCCGGGCAGTTTGCAAGGGATTCCGAAGCAGGTCCGTCTTTCGACAGGTTGATACCTTCGCTTTCTGCCTCTCGGGTCCGCCGAGTTCGCCGAGAGCCTTCCGCCGAAACCTCTCCCGGTCCTGGCTCCTTTGCAGACCACCGCGGAGAGGGTCAACGTATTCAGGAGTGCCCCGAGTGCCGCTCGGTCTGGCCTCCTGAGTGAAACCGGGGCAGGGTGTTAACGAGCGTTTGCGCTCCCTGTTACCCCCCGTCAACGCAAGAAGCGTTCACACACGAGAACCCAAACTGCCGCCGCGGGTCGTGCGGCGCAACTACAAGAAATTGCAAGGGTAACGTCACAAACGAGACGAGCCTACTTCTTCTGGCCCGCCGTTTGCCAGCAGAATCGTGGCCGTTTCCGTGCGAACCCCGGCGGAAACAACGAACCGACCACCGTGTGACTGGTGCCTCCACCCCCCATGCTGATGAGCGCCTCAACCGACGCGATTCCCGGCTCGCAACCCTCGCCGCTCTCCCGGTGGGCCTGGCCCGCTGTGCTTGGCGGACTATTGCTGCTGCTGTTCGCCCCCACCCTCCTGCAACTGGTCGAGGTGTGGAACCGGGATCCGAACTACTCCCACGGGTTCCTCGTCCTGCCGGTCAGCCTCTGGCTGGCATGGCGGTACGCCTCCCAGACGCCGGTCCCGGCGGAGGGCGAGGCCGGACTCGGGGCCATCCCGCTGCTGCTCGGGTGCATCCTCCACATCCCGGCGGTCTTCATCGCCTGGCCGCCGCTCGACTTCGTCGCGCTGGGTCTGGTGCTCCGCGGGCTGGCGGTGACGGCCGGGGGCAGGCGGTGGGCGGCGGGATTCACGTTCCCGATCCTTTTTCTGTTCTTCATGTTCCCGTTGCCGCTGACGTGGACGAACTTCGCCGCCCTGCAGTTGCAGGATCTGGTCACCGCTGTCAGCGCCGCGATCCTCGATCTGTTCGTGGTGTGTTACCGGCGCGGCCACGCACTCTACGTCGCCGGCATTCCGGACAACCTGCTCGTCGCCCCCGAGTGCAGCGGCCTGCGCCAGATCGTCGCGTTCGTCGCCCTCGGCGCCCTCGGCGGCCACCTGTTCCGCAAGCCGATCCTGTTCCGCCTGCTGCTGATCCTGGCGGCGGTCCCGATCGCCATCCTGGCCAACGCCTTCCGGGTCGTCCTCATGGCCCTGGGGGTGCGCTGGTTCGGGAGCGGGTGGGTGGCGTCGTGGCTCCACGACGTCCCGGCCCTGCTGACGCTGCCGCTGGGGCTGGCGCTGTTCGGCCTCGCCGGTCTGTGGCTCGGCCGCCTTTGGCCCGCTCGCAACAAGGAGCCGCTCCCATGCGCCTGAACCGCCGCCTGACGTGGGCCGCCGGGTGCCTCGGCGTCACTCTCGCCGCCCAGTTGGCTCTCTACCTGCACGTCAGCGCTGCTCCCGAACACGCCTACCCCGCCCTGGCCCGGCCGCTCGCGGACCTGCCGCTGACGCTCCGTGGCTCCCCCTCGTCGCAGAGCACCGACCCGGCCGCGGTGGTCTGGCAGGGGAGCGCAAGCCCGCGGGAAAAGGCGGTCCGCGCCATCCTGCCGTTCCACGCCGACGACATGGCCCTGCGGCAGTTCCAGTCGCGGGCAATGCCGTACCCGGTCGAGGTCTACCTGGTCCACTCCCGGCTGGGGGAGGACCGCAAGCACCACCCCGAGGTGTGCATCCGGGACGTCGCCGGCGCGCCCGAGGACGACGCGGCCAAGAAAGTCGTGTACCTCGATGGAGCGGCCCAGAAGCGGCCGGCCCAGCGCTTCCGGTTCCGGACGACCGCCAGCGGCTACACGACCGTGTACTACTGGCACTACACGTTCGTGCCACTGCCGCGGGAGGGGCAGACGTTCTTGCAGTACCTTCACCGGCTGCTCAGCCAGCCGGCCCCGAGCGTGACCGTGCTGGTTTCGACGCCGGCGCCGCCGGAGCAGTTCGGACTGCTGGAGACGACGTTCTTGCCGGCCCTGGACGCGGCCCTCCAGGCCGGGCCGATCCCCGCAAAGAGTCTTGTCGGATGTGACCGGCTGAACATCCTGGTCGTTCGCCAGTAAGAACCTCTCCCCCCGGCCCCTTCTCTGCGAGGGGAGGGGGAGAACACGGGTCGCAGCGCCGGGAAGATCAATCAGACACCGGAACCCTTCTGCTCCCCCTCCCCTCGCAGAGAAGGGGGCCGGGGGGAGAGGTTTTCGCCCGGCCACTGAGGCCGGACCAGCGATTCGGAATGGACGGACAACCCCGGGATCGGCGCCGGTCTGAGCGGCTTCAGGCTGCCGGTGCCCCAACCGTGAGAAGAGCACCATGAAAGGCACTGGTTTCTGGTTACGCGCCGTGCTGGTCGTCGCCCTGCTGGGCGGCGGCGGGTATCTCGGCTACCACTTTTTCCTCTCCCACAAGTCGGAGGCAGCCCAGCTCGCGGCGGGTGAGGCGTCGTACGCCGCCGGGGAGCAGGCCATGAAGGCGGACGACGCCAGGACGGCCGCCCTTCGGTTCGACGAGGCAGCCCTGCAGGCGAGCAAGACCCTCGACGCCGTCCGCAAGCAGTTCGCGACCCCGAACAGCCTGACGCGCGAGTCCGGGGAGGAGCTGCGTCAGGTGGAAGGGAAGGCGCTCTGGCTCAGGGCCCGGGCGCTGCGCGAGCGCGCCTACGCCCAGGCGGCGGTGGACGGCAAGACACTGCAAGAGATCACCGACTCCATAACCGGCCAGAAGCTCCGGCCGGTGCTCGTCATCCCTGACGACAAGGTGCGGCCCGAGGCGTTCGCCTGCCTGCGGGGCGCTGCCGAGCGGCTGTCGAAGGAACAGGAGGTCCAGGAGGAGGCGCTCCGGAACGAGTTGCTCATCGCGGCGATGAACTGGCAGGCGGTCGAGATCTTCGCGAAGAACGTCATCGCCCTGGATCCGACGAATGCCCGGGCCCGGTACATGCTCGCCCGGCTTGAGTTCGAGCAACCGCGTATCCGGCCGAACGAGCCGGTGACCGCGACCCCGCTCGAACGGCGGCAGCGGGGCCGGATGGTCACCGCCCTCGACCACATCGCCGAAATGAAGAAGGGCAAGGACTACCCGCTCTGGCGCACCGTCTACCTGGAAGCTCAGCTCCTGCGCTGGCTGCAGCAGGACGACCGACAGCAGCACAAGGAGGCCCAGGCCGAGAAGTACGCGACCCAGCTCCGATCCTTGCTGCTGGACGAGAAGGACGGAGCCCTCGCCCGGGCCGCCCGCGGGGAGGGTCTGGATCGGGTGAGCACGTGGGACATCGACGGCGTCTTTGGCGCCCACCTGCTGGCGCTGGAACAGACGAAGGAGGACATCGCCGCCACCGACCCGCCGAACACCGCCCGGCTCCTGAAGGTGCTGGACCAGACCCTCACCTTCTGCGAGCAGGTCTCCGCCCGCAAGCAGGGGAAGGACCAGCCGTCGTTCGTCGATGCCGCCTTCACCGGGGCGGTGGCTGCGGCCGCCCTGGCGGAGCCGGTGCTGTCGGGTGAGCAGGCCGGGGCCTGGTCGAAGCAGCTTGCGCGACTGGAGGCTCTGGCCGGGCAGGCCGCCAAGGCCGACCAGGGCAAGCCGGCGGCTTACGCCCAGCTGTCCGAGCTGTTCGGGCGCCAGGCGTTCCTCGCGACCACGCGCGGCAACACGGAGAAGGCCGCGGCGCTGAACAAGCAGTCGCGGGCGTGGGTGGACGCTGGGCTGAAGGTGGCCGCCGCCCGCAAGCTCCCGCCGGAACAGATCCTGCCGCTGCACAGCCGGGCCGCCACGGTGAAGGCCGTGGCCGGCAGCCGACGCGAGGGCGTGGCGGAGCACCTGGCCGCCCTGCGCGCCTCCAGGGCCGGCGTGCCGCTGGCGGACCTTCTGGAAGGGGCGATGCTCGAGCGCGAGGGCCGGCTGGAGAAGGCGAAGGACCGGCTGGAGGCCGCCCTGGCCGCCAGCGGCCCCCTTACCCTCCGGGTCCACATGGTCCTCGCGAACATCTACGCCGCCCTCGGTCAGCCGGTCCGGGCGCTGAACAGCCTGCGCGTCGTCGAGAAGGCATACCAGGGCTTCGACAAGCTCTCCGAAACAGAGCGTGAATGGGCGCTGCAGTTCACGCGCGGACCCAAGGATCTCGCCTACACCCAGCTGGTCATGAATCTCGACGCCGCCCGCCAGGAGGCGGTCAAGCTCCTCCGGAAGGCGGACGGCAAGAAGGTCACCCTGGCCGGGGCCGTCAAGCCGTATGAGGACGCGGCCCTGCGCCAGCTGAAGCTGATCAAGGAGAAATGGTCGCGGACCCCGCACGACCGGGCCGCCCGGGAAGCGCTGGCCACCCACTACCTCCTGACCGGCCGGGACGAGAAGGCGAAGGAGATGCTGGACGGCCTGCTCCGGGACTACCCGACGAGCCTGGAGGTGCTCCGCCTGGACATCCGCTACCTGACGCGCCCGGCGGCCCGCAAGGCGGCCGACGACGGCAAGACGAAGAGCGGCCTGCCCCCGAAGCTGGTCGAGGCCGTCGATCAGCGGATCAAGCAGTTCCTCAAAACCTCCTCCGACGAGGGCGCGCGGCTAACGTGGGCCATGTGGCTGACCGGCACCGGCCGGTCCGACCAGGCAGTCGCTTACCTGGAGGATCCGCTCAACTTCCCGGCCGGCAAGGACGACCGCCACCAGCGTGTCCTCGCGCTGGCCCTGCTGGGCAAGGGCGACCGAGCCGAGGGGCTGAAACTCCTCAAGCACCTGCCGCACGACCCGTCCCTGGACGCGATCCTGATCCGCCTGGCGGGCGACCGCAAGGACCAGACCACGCAAATCGACGAGGCGGTCGGACGCTACGAGAGCAACGGCCTGTTCCGCACCTGGAAGGCGGCCAACGCATTCGGCGAGCGCAAGTACAAGGAGGCCGCGCAGGACTACCTGGCGAGCATCGAGTTCACGCGCTTCAAGCCGCTGGCCCAGGCCGGTCTGCAGCGGTCCCTCCTCGCCCTCGCCCAGATGGAGCCGGCCGAGGCCCGGTCCGTGGCGCTGCAGATGCTCAAGGAGGTGCCCGACGAGCCGGCCCTGATGCTGCCCCTCGCCTACGCCAGCCTGCAGCTGGACGACATCGGATCGCCGGGCGAAAGCTGGGGGACGAAGAAGACGATGGCCGCGGCCCTGGCCATGTGGGAGCAGCTGGCCCTCCGGGCCGGCCACAACCGGGTGAACGTGCTGCTGACCCAGGCGGAATTCTGGGCCGCCGCCGGCCGGGCGGACATGGCCCGCAAGGAGCTGGCGCGCGTCTTCAAGCAGGACGACCGCAACGCCGTGGCCCTCATCCTGGCGATCGAGCTGGCGCTGAGCACGCGCGAGGCCGACGCGCTCGCCGAGGCCGCCGGGCACGCGGCCACATTGAAGGCGGTCATGAAAGACGCCGCCCCGGCCTTGCTGCTGGCGGCGCGCGTGGCGGAGGAACAGGGGAACGCGGCCGAGGCGATCAAGGCGTATGAGAACCTGATCGCGAGGCATCCCAACTACGCGCCCGGCTACTCGCGCCTGTTCCAGCTGCTCGACAAGGAGGGCGACAAGGCGAAGGCACGCGACCTCGCCGTCCGGTGGCGCAAGCAGGCGCCGGCCGAGGTGCTGGCCGCCCACGCTGACGTCTACACGCTGGCGAGCGCCGGCAAGGTCGAGGAGGCCAAACGGGCCGCCGACACCTACCTGGCGGAGCGCCTGAAGGAGGTCGAGAAGCAGCTGGCCAACCTCAAGCCAGCCCCCAAGGTGGACGCGAAGGAGTTCGCGAAGAACAAGCAGCAGGCGGCGGACCAGCTGCGCTGGGCGATCGCTCTGGAGATGGCCCGGGCGTTCGCCCGCACGCCGGCCCTGGACGAGGCCGAGGCCCGGATCGCGGACCTGCTGAAGACCCAGCCGAAGGCCGTCGCCGCACGCCTGCTCCAGGGCGACATCCACCTGGCGCGGAAGGACTGGGAGAAGGGACGCGACGTCTACGCCGCCATCCTCAAGGACCACCCGCAGCACTTCGTCGCCGGCAACAACCTCGCCTGGCTCCTCGCCGATCGCTTCGGCAAACCGGACGAGGCGTACCAGGTCGCGACGACCGTCCGCCAGGGGCAGTTCAGCAAGAAGCCGGTGACGGCCGAGCGCCTGCCGGCGGCGTTCCTCGACACGCTCGGCGTCATCTACCACAAGTTGAAGCGCGACGACCTGTACGCGGAGATGCGCGATCTGTTCGAGGCGGCCCGCAAGCGCTATCCGCACGATCCGCGCATGTACCTGTACCTCGGCTACGCTCAGGCCGGGCTCGGAAACGTCCAGCGGGCGGTCCAGCTGTTCAACGCGGCCGCCGCCCTCGCCGGGCCGAACGGCCGGTCGCTGCTGAGCGCCACCCAGCGGCAGGAGGTGATTCAGGCCGCCACAGCGGCGCAGAAGAAGCTCAAGGGCGCGGGCTGACCGCCCGTTGTCGATCCTGCCACGCGAGGAGGGCCGGCACCGTGGTGCCGGCCCTCTTCTTTTTCTCCACGCCCCGCCTGTTCCGCCTACCTACCGGCTCGCAGCGCCAGCGCCGGGCGCGCCAAGCGTCCGGCGCTGGCGCTGCGGGTCGGTAGGTAGGGTTCATCGCGTTCGCGCGCGGCGCCTTATGGCGCTTTCAGCCGCTCCGCGCCGAAGTCCAGGTTCTCGGTGATCCGCGTCCCGTCCTTGCAGAACGCCGCAGTGAGCAGACCGATTCTCCTTTTCGCCTCCGTCAAATCGCGGTTGTCGAGGTTGATGTTGAGCAGGTCGATGTACCACGGCAACTTGACGTCGTCGGTGACGTAAGCCGCGACGATCGCCCGCGCGATTGGCAGCGTCGTGCGCTTCGACGCATCGTGGACGTCGCGGTTGCCGGCGCGCTGGAGCTTGTCATACTCCTCGGCGAGGAGCTGCCGGAACAGATCCGGCGAGAAGCGGGCGCCCGCCCGGACGCCCGCGGCGTCATCGTCCGCGGTGAGGGCCGCGCTCTTGTGCAGCCACTCCCACAGGATGCTGAGGCGGATCTCGCCGGTCGCCATGTCTTCCATCAGGTACAGGACGTCGTCGTTGCCGAAGGAGTCGGCCGGCTTGAGGGCGGCCGCCTGAAGGCCGACCAGGAATGCGTTGCCGTACTGCAGCGCAACGCTCAGCAGGTCGCGGGCGCCGCGCACCGTCCGCGGCGCCGGTTCGAGCAGGAACAGGCCGTCGGCGTCGGCCGGAGTGTAGGTGAGCGGCGGAAACTGCCGTCCCAGCTGGTTGTCCTGACCGGCCCTTTCCCAGACCGGCCGAACGAGGTGGACCATCTTCCAGTGGGCGACCCACTTACCGCTGGCCCCCTCGCGCTGCTCGCGCTCGGCCCCGGCGACCGCTCGCTGCATACCGCTGGCGACGCCAGCCTCGGACCCGACCGGGATGTTAGGCTCCATCCCGCCCTGCCACAGAGCGTACTGCCCCAGTCGGTCCGGCGTGTTGCACGCGCGGCGCACCCGGTCCTCGTAGTTCCGCATGTAGCCGTAGGTCATCGTGATGGCGTCGATGTTCGGGTTGACGAAGTCCCGGTCCCAGGCCATCGCGTCGGAGACGCTGTTGATGTAGTCCCACCGGCCGGTGTTGAATCCGACGAAATGCTTGCCGAGAGCAGCGCGGATCTCCATCAGCTGGAAGCACGCCTCGACCTGCTCGACGAGGACGTAAACCTTGACGGTCCCGTCCGGAAGGCCGAGGTGCTGTTCGAGGGCCGAGAGGATGTCGTTCCACAGGGCCGCCTCTTCCGCGGTCTGGATCTTGGGCAGGTAGAGCACGAGCGAGGAGCCGGCGTCGCGCAGGCGGCGATGGTTGTTGACGAGGTAGAGCACCACATCGACGATGGACGCCGAGAACCCGGCGCCGCCAACGTGCCGCACGTGCCGGTCGTCCAGGTGCAACCCGCGGGCGCGGAAGATCTTCGTCGTGAAGTCGAGCTGCTTTCTCCAGTCGGCGATGATCGGGCGGCCCAGGAACCCCTGCCCCCACCGATTCATCTCGCCCGCCACCTGTTCGGCCGCCTGTGTGAACACCGCGTCGCGGTGGATGGCCAGCCTGAGGTTGCGCTGGTTGTCCAGCGACATGGTCGAAACCTGGCCGAGCGCGTCCTCGCCGTCGAACATCCAGCCGTCGGCGCCCGACAGCAGCGCGTACGCGACGTTGCGGATGCTCTTCTCGACCGGCGCGTGCGGCTTCGCCGCGGGGCCGGTGCCCTGAAGCCACTGGCGCCGCAGGTCGGCCGGGATCGCGTCGCCGGTGAACGCGCCGTCCCGGGCGTCCTGGACCTTGATGGTGGTACGCGCGACGGTCGCCTGCGGGTCGAGGAACGTGAGCCGCTGCTGGTTTCTGGTCCGCGCCGCGCGCCGCTCGATGCGGGCCGCCATCACCGCCTTGCGATCCGCGTCCAGGCCGGTGAGGGCTTCCAGGGCGGCCACGGCTTCCGGGGTGTAGACGTCGGCGTAGGCGTGTTCGAGGCTGCCCCGGATCTCCAGCTTTCGCGCTGCCATGAATCACCTCGAAACAACGGAAGTGCCGTGCATCGGGCGGCCCGACCTCTCGGCTCGTTCTACAGTATGCCCCGGGATTTTGAAGGCCCACGAGGCGCCACCCGTGGGCCTTGCACACCAACTCCCTGGCCCCCGCATCCGGGAATTGAGTGGTACGAAGCCAGACGTCGGACCCGCCCGCGGGGCAGGGACCATCGTCTGTAAAGTAGAAGACGTAACGAAGGGCCACGCGGCCGGGCACGCCTGAAACCGCTTGCTCGACCGGCGCCGACCCTCCTATACTCAATGGACCATCGCCCGCCTCACGGAGCACCGGCCATGAAGATCACCGCCAACCCTCCTTCCCGCGAGCGGCGCGGGCTGTCGCTCGCCCTTCTCGCCGGGGCGACGGCGGGGTTGCTGGCCGGGCTTCCTGCCGGTGCGGACGACGCCCGACCGCCCGCGCGCGACGAGGTGCAGGTGTTGCAGGCGAAGTACCGCACGGAGCGCGACGCCCTGGTAAAGACGGGTGCCGATAAACGGTTCCTCCCACACCTCCTGACCAACGCCGAGGCCATCGCCAAACGGGCTGACGCCGCCCTGATGACCGGTCGCTTCCTGCAGGCCGCCGCGGGCTACCGGCAGGCGCGGTGGCAACTCCCCTACAGCCCGCCCGCGGTCCCGGACCACACCGCGCGCGTCTTCGGCGATCTGCGCCTCCGCCACAGCCACGAGATCAACGCCGTCGCCTTCAGCCCCGACGGCAGTCTCCTCGCCACCGGCGGCCGCGACCACACCGTCAGGGTCTGGGATCTGGCGAACGGTCACGAGCTGCTCGCCTACCGCGGGCACCCCGACACGGTGCGCACGCTGGCGTTCAGTCCCGACGGCAAGCTCCTCGCGTCCGCCGGGGGGGAGAAGGACGTCCGCCTCTGGGAGCCGCGCACCGGCAAGGATGTGCGCGTCCTGCCCGGCCAGGGACAGTGCCGGTACGTCATCAGCATCGCGTTCGCGCCCGACGGCAAGACTCTGGCGGCCGGGTGCGACGACCGCGCCCTGCGGCTGTACGACGTCGCGACCGGGGCGCTCAAGCGGGACATCACCGACTTCGGCCAGATGGTGCAGAGCGTCGCCTTCAGCCCGGACGGGACACTGCTCGCGGCCGGCGTCGCCAACGGCCAGATGCGCCTGTGGGAGTACCCGAAGGTGATCGAGCCCGGCCGCAACCAGCCCGAATTCTGGGCGAAGCAGGACGAGAGCGGCACCGCCAGCCATTTCGTTGCGTTCAGCCCCAGCAGCAAGCAGCTGCTCCGCCTCGGCCCGGACGGGCTGAAGATCTACCCCGTCCAGGTGCCCGGCGCGCCGAACGTCGTCACCGCCCCGCTCCGCGTCATCCGCCATCCGGGGCCGCCGGTGAAGAACAAGGTCCACTGGTTCACCTGCGCCGTCTACAGCAAGGACGGCAAGACCCTCTACACCGGCGGGACCGACAGCCTGGTCCGCCTCTGGGATATCGAATCCGGTGCCCCGGCTGGCACGTTCCGCGGGCACAACGACGAGATCCGCGCTCTGGCGTTCAGCCCGTCGGGCGACACGCTGGCGTCGGCCAGCAGCGACTACACGGTGCGCCTGTGGCACTTCGACATCGTTCTGCAGGCCCGCGACTACGTCGGGCACAAGGGAGCGGTGTGGACCGCCTTCTTCAGCCCCGACGGCCAGCGCATCGTCTCCGCCAGCGCGGACCAGACGGCGAAGGTCTGGGATCTCGCTAGCGGGCGCGAGCTGCACACCCTCGGGCACGGGGCCGCGGTCACGACCGCCGCGTTCAGCCCGGACGGCAAGACGGTCGTCACCGCGGGCGGCGACCGGACGCTGCGCCTCTGGGACGCCGGCACCGGCAAGCCGCTGCGCGCCCTGGAGGGCCACAAGGCCACCGTCACCAGCGCCGAGTTCAGTCCCGACGGCAAGCGACTCGTCTCCGGCAGTGCCGACCGACACGTCAAGGTCTGGGACGCGGGCACGGGCAAGGAGCTGCTCGACCTCGACACCGGCTCCGTGGTGGCGGCGGTTGGTTTCAGCAGTGACGGGAAACAGGTGGCGGCGGGCACCGTCGATGCGATGGTGCGGTTGTGGGATGTGGCCACCGGCAAGCCGGGGCGCGCCTGGCCGGCCCACTACGCCGCCGTCAGCGCCCTGGCGTTCAGCCCGGACGGGCGGCTGCTGGCGACGTGCGGGGCGGACCAGCTGGTGCGCGTCTGGAAGCTCGACGCCCTGGACGCAGCCCCGATCACCCTCACCGGCCACACCGGCCCGCTCAGCTCGGTCGCGTTTCGGCGCGACGGCCAGCTGCTCGCGTCCGGCGGCGCCGACGGCGTGGTCAAACTCTGGCGGCTCGACGGCGGCGGCGCCAAGGAGGCCCAGAACTTCCGCGGCCACCGCGACTGGGTCACGAACGTCGCCTTCAGCAAGGATGGGTTCTACGTCGTGTCCGCGTCGGTGGACCGGACGGTCAAGATGTGGGAGGTGACGAGCAAGGAACTCGCTCTCCAGGCGGAGCACACCGGATCGGTGGACGCCGTCGCGGTCAGCCCCGACGGCAAGCTGATCGCCTCGGGCGCGTCCGACCGCACCATCAAGCTGTGGGACCGGGCCACCGGGCTGGAGGTACTGACCATCCCCGGCCACCCGGCGGCGGTCCTCGCCCTGGCGTTCAGCCCGGACGGCAAGACGCTCGCCAGCGGCGGCGCCGACCGCGCCATCCGGCTGTGGGACGTGAAGACGGGCAAGGAACTGCCGCGCCAGGAGGCCCACGACCTCAACATGAAGGATCTGCTCAATCCGCCCGGGCTGCTCCAGTTTACGGCCGACGGCAAGCGCCTGGCGGCGTGGATCCCGGCGAACGAGCGCTACACGACAATCAACCTGTACGAGGTGACGACCGGCAAGGAGGTCGTGACGTTCAACGACGCCGGCCGCAACGTGTCCGCGGTCGGGTTTTCGCCGGACGGAGCCAGGGCCGCGACCGGCGCCCGGGACGGGACGGTGCGCGTCTACGCGATCGCGACGAAGCAGCTGCAGCCGGGCGGCGACTGGTTCCTGTTCGAGCGCGGGGTCGGTGTCGGTGCCGTCGCCCTCGGCGAGAAGGTGCTCGTCGGCGGCGGCGACAACGGCGAGGTGAAGATCGCCGACGCCGGCAAGCGGCAGGTCATGCACGCGGCGAAGGGCCACGCCCAGAAGGTGACGTGCTGCGCGCTGAGCGCCGACGGGCGCCGCGCGGCGACCGCCGGGCTTGACAGCGTGGTCATCCTCTGGGACACGGCGACCGGGCGGGAGCTGCGGCGCTGGGACATGCGCACGCCCCTGGAGGACCGCGGCGGGTTCGTCGCCCAGCTGGCGTTCGCGCCCGACGGCCGTCACTTGCTCACCGCCAACGCGAATACCACACTCTACATGCTCGACCTGCCGTGAGACACCGGCGCAACGGCCCACGGGACGCAACCCGTGGGCTTTGGCCCTGCATTCTGAAGTTGGCCTGACGCCTCATCCTCTTTGGAGACCTTCATGCGGCGCGTTTTCGCTGGCGGCGTGTACCTGGCCCTGTTCGGGATCCTCTGCGCGGACCTGCGGTCCGGCGGCCCCTCTTCCGCGAAGGAGGCGCTGCAGGAACTGAACGATTACATCGGCGGGTGGAAGGGCAACGGCACGTCGGAGAAGAACCGGACGGAGATCTGGCAGGAGTCTGGTAACTGGGGCTGGCGCTTCAAGGGCAAGGACGCCTGGCTGACCCTCGACCTGACCGGCGGCAAGCACTTCAAGCGCGGCGAGCTGCGCTACCTGACCGATAAAGGCGCCTACCAGCTGACCGTGATCGACAAGGCGGACAAGGCCCGGGTGTTTGAGGGAAAGCTCAAGAACCGGCGGCTCGTGCTGACGCGCGACGACAGGGCCACGGGCGGCGCCGAGCAGATCCAGATGTATCTGGCGGGCGGCGGGATTCGCTTCATCTACGAGTTCGCGGTCCGGCCGCCGAATCGGACGCTGTACACCAAAGACTTCCAGGTCGCGATGACCCGTGCGGGCGAGAGTTTCGGGGCGGCCGCCAAGAAGGCGGAGTGCATCGTCACCGGCGGGCTCGGGACGATGGCCGTCATGCACAAGGGAGCGACGTACTACGTCTGCTGCTCCGGCTGTCGGGACGCCTTCAACGAGGATCCGGAGAAGTTCATCAAGGAGTTCCAGGCCCGGAAGAAAAAGGGCCGGTGAACGGGCGCAATTCCCCGGCCGAGCAAACTCTGGCGGTCCGCGTCTCGTCTTGTGGTAAGTGGCTCTCCGCCGCCCTGACGGGGCGGCGGGGACGGTCGTGACGGCCCGGACGAGAGGTGAGGAAGAACTGAGAATTGTGGTCGAGATTCGCTTGACTTCCGTGACGAGTAGTTCGACAATGCACCGTTGAATCAGGCTCGCGTGCTTTTTCACCCAACAACCACAACAATCAAACGTTGGGGTTCACGGGCCGGACCGAATTTGCCAATTACCCTGAAGAACATCAGCAGTAATCCCAGATGGGGATTGGGGAAGAAGTTGGGATTTCTGTCGAGGAACCGTCATGAGAGCACGTTCATTCCGAGTGAAGTTGGTGTGTGCGGGGCTGCTCGCCCTTGGGGTGCTCCTCACATCCAGCAGCGCGGTTGAAGCCCAGATCATCCTGCGCCCTCTGCAGCAACGAAGTTACAAGTTTTACCAGACCGGGCGGCTGAACAATTACTTCGCCGGTAAAGCGACCGGGGGCGGGATCGGCGTTGGCGGCGCCGGCCAGGGCGGCGCCGGCCAGGGTCAGGGCGGCGCCGGCCAGGGCGGCTACGGCCAGGGTCAGGGCGGCTACGGTCAGGGTCAGGGTGGCTACGGTCAGGGTGGCTACGGCCAGGGCGGTTACGGCGGCGGCTACGGTCAGGGCGGTTACGGCGGTGGTTACGGCCAGGGCGGTTACGGCGGCGGCTACGGCCAGGGCGGTTACGGCGGTGGTTACGGCCAGGGCGGTTACGGCGGCGGCTACGGTCAGGGCGGTTACGGCGGTGGTTACGGCCAGGGCGGTTACGGCGGCGGCTACGGTCAGGGCGGTTACGGCGGCGGCTACGGCGGCAACGGTGGTTTTGCCTCCCTGACTGGCCGCGGTCAACCGATGATGGGCGGCCAGATGGGCATGATGAACAGCATGATGGGCGGCATGGGTGGTATGGGGATGATGGGCGGCATGGGTGGCATGGGGATGATGGATCCCTACGGTATGATGGGTGGTATGGGCGGCATGGGGATGATGGGCGGCATGGGTGGCTACGGCATGGGCATGGGTATGCCCGGTATGATGGGCATGGGCGGCATGGGTATGGGTATGCCCGGCATGATGGGCATGGGCATGGGCATGCCCGGCATGATGGGCATGGGCGGCATGGGTGGCTTCGGCTTCTGAGCATGCTGCCGGTCCTCTGAACAATCCCGCTTTCCCAGGCGGCTCGCACCCACCCCGGGTGCGAGCCGCTTTTTTGCGCCCCGCGTCTTCCACGCTCTCACTCCGGCCCGTCGCACTCCTCCAACCGTCTTTCGCGGTGCGGCCCTTGCCCTTCTCGCCTCACCCCGGCCTGAGGTGGGGGCGGGCGTCTTGAATCGCTTCCCCGCGGCGGGGACAATGGGGCGATGCAGTCCCCCCACGGCTGCACACGGAACAACCTCTCACACCTTCGAGGAGGCACCTCATGCCCCGGTCCTTCGTCACGCTCGGTGCTGCGCTGGTTCTGCCGCTCGCCGTCGGGTCTGCGTCCGCGCAGCAGCCGATCCTCCGGCCGGTCCAGCGGTCCCTGAAGCCGCAGCCGATCCAGCTGCGACCCGCCACCGGCCTCTCGCAGCCGGGACTCAGCTCCGACGGTCTGCTCGCGCCGTTCGGCGCGCGCGGTTCAATTGACGTTCTGGGCGGGAACACCAAAGGAAACGGGCTGCTGAGCGGCCGCGGCCAGTCTCCCTTTGCCGGGGCGGCTCCGGGCGGGTTTGGCTACGGAGGGTCGTCGCCCTACGGCGGGTTCGGACCTTACGCGAATCCCTTCGCCGGAATGAACCCCTACGGCGGCATGTACCCCTACGGCGGCCTCCCCTTCGCCGGAATGAACCCCTACGGCGGCATGTACCCCTACGGCGGGTTCCCTCCCTATGGCGGCATGTACCCCTACGGGGGCATCAGCCCCTTCGGCGCGATGCCGCCTTACGGGGCCGTGAGTCCGTTCGGCGCCTTCAACCCGTATGGGGGCATGGGCGTCCCGTTCGGCGGGGCGACCCCTGGATTCCCGGGCCTGGGCGGCGCCGCCCCGGTGGTGGGATTCTGACGGGTTGCTCGGGAGGTGTTTGGACCGGGGAAGGTACGATGGGGTAGGAACCATCAAAGCCCACGGGCTGCGGCCCGTGGGCTTCAGGACACCAGACGAAAGAACAATTCTTCGAGATCCTCCTCGCCGTGCGCGCGGCGCACCTCTTCGAGCGTCCCGGCGGCACGGATGCGTCCCCGGCTGATGATGGCCACCCGGTCGCACAGCTTCTCCACCTCGCGCATGATGTGGGTCGAGAAGACCACACACTTGCCGAGGTCGCGCAGGCGGCGGATGTTGTCCAGCACGGCCCGGGCGACCAGCACGTCGAGGCCGAGCGTCGGCTCGTCGAAGATCAGGATCGGCGGGTCGTGGACGATGGCGCGGGCGATCGACACCTTTTGCCGCATGCCGGTGCTCATCTTCGCCCCGAGGACGTCGCGGAACTCGTTCATGCGCAGTGACGCGAACACCTGCTCCATGCGTGCCCGCAGCCGATCCCCCTCCAGCCCGTAGAGTCGGCCGAAGTACTCGACCAACTCCCACGCGGTCATGCGGTCGTAGATGGCGGTGTTCGCGGACAGGAAGCCGATGTGCTGGCGGACGAGGTTAGGTTGCCTGGCGACGTCATAATCGGCCAGGCGCGCCGATCCGCCGGTCGGCCGGAGGACCGTGCAGAGGATGCGCATCGTCGTCGTCTTGCCGGCTCCGTTTGGGCCGAGCAGACCGAAGATCTCGCCCGGCCGCGCCTCGAAGCTGACGTGGTCCACTGCCAGCACCTGCCCGCGGCGCAGGTCGCGGAAGGATTTGCAGAGATTATCGACCTGGATCATGAGAAACGAACCACAGGACACAGCGAGCACAGAGCCAAGACCCACAGAGATCGTTCATAATAATCGGAAGAACCGCCACCTCCGCCTTCAAATGGCTATTTCCTCTGGGTGTTTTCTCTCTGTGCTCGCGGTGTCTTTGTGGTTCGTTCCGCCGTCGCGCAGTTGATAGAAGACGTTGCGCTGCCGCGGCTCGTACCCGGCCGCGCGGATGGCGCCCCTGATCTGCTCCAGCGTCAGGTGGTGGACCGTCCCGGCCGACGCGACGACGTTCTCCTCGATCATCAGGCTGCCCATGTCGTTGGCGCCGAAGAACAGCCCGAGCTGGCCGACCTTCAGCCCCTGCGTGACCCACGACGACTGGAGGTTCGGCACGTTGTCCAGGTAGAGCCGGGCGATCGCCTGGGTGCGCAGGTACTCGAACGCGCCGGCCGTCGGGACGTCGGCCATCGCCGTGTGCTCCGGCTGGAACGTCCAGCCGATGAACGCGGTGAAGCCGCCCGTCTCGTCCTGGAGGCGGCGCAGTCGGTCCAGCGTCTCGACGCGCTCGGCCGGCGTCTCGATGTGGCCGAACATCATCGTGCAGGTGGACCGCCCGCCGAGTTCGTGCCACACCCGATGCACCTCCAGCCACTCGTCGGTCAGGCACTTGTTGACCGTGATCGCCCGGCGCACCCGGTCCACGAGGATCTCGGCGCCGCCGCCCGGCAGACTACCCATCCCCGCGTCCTTCAGGCGCCGCAACACCTCGCGCAGCGGGAGCTTGTTCAGCTTGTGGAAGAACCACAGCTCGGGGGCGCTGAAGGCGTGGAGGTTGAAGGCCGGGTAGCGCGCCTTCAGATCGCGGAGCAGATCCTCGTACCACTCCAGCTTGAGCCGCGGGTGCAGCCCGCCCTGCAACAGCGCCTGGTCGCCGCCGAGGGCGATCGTCTCCTCGATCTTCTGGTAGAGTACCTCCGGCGGGAGGACGTAGGCGTCGGCGTCGGTGCTCTTGCGGTAGAAGGCGCAGAAGTCGCAGACGGCGGCGCAAACGTTCGTGTAGTTGATGTTCCGATCGATGTTGTAGGTGCGGTACGGCTCGGGGTGGAGGCGGCGGCAGACGGCGCCGGCGGCCCGCCCGAGGGCGGCGAGGTCGCGGCACGCGAACAGGGCGCAGCCGTCGTCGTAGCTCAGCCGGCCGCCGTCAACGGCCCGCGCCAAGAGGCGTGCGATCGTGGAACTCAAGGGTCACCCCCTTCCGCGCCAGCCCCAGCTCGCACGCCAGCATGTAGTAGTGGTGCAGGCCGGCCTGCTCGCGCGGACCCAGGTCGAAGCGAATGATGTTCTCCAGATAGCGGCGGCAAAAGCCGGCGTCCAGCCCCAGGCGCGGCGCCTCCCGGTGGGCGATCGGCCCGGCCGCGCGCCGGCCGCGCCGCTTCGCCTCGTGCAGGGCGTCGGCAACCGGCCCCAGGTCGGCTCCGGGGCGGACGGCCCAGACGGCGTACACGAACGGTAGCCCAACCCAGTCGTGCCACTCCTGGCCCAAATCGAAGGCGTGGGCGAACCCCGGCAGGCACGCGCGCATCGCCCGGTCGCCGATCAGCAGCACGGCGTCGGCGTCGGCGGACTCGGCCTCCGCGTCCAGCGGCAGCGGCAGGATCCGCGGCGTCGCCCCGTACTTCCTGCGCAGCAGCACCTGGGCGAGGGCGGCGCTGGTGCGCGAGCCCTCGTCGAGGGCGATGCTGCGAATCGCCGTCCAGGGGACGCGGCTGAAGAGGGTGACGCTCAGGACCGGGCCGTCGCTGGCGATGGCGATGTCGGGGACGACACTGTACGCACCGCTGCGAAAGTACTCGATCGCCGGGATCAGGGCCACGTCGAGGTGCCCCTGGTCCAGCAGGTTGGCCAGGCGGCTCGGCACGTCGAGGACCAGCTCCGCCGCGGGCGCCAGCGCCTCCAGGTCGTGGATGAGCGGTTTGGTGTTCAGGTAGTTGACTGCGCCGATCCGAATGCGGGAGTCCATGACGGGCCTCGCCGGGTGAAGGAGCCTCTTTCGGAATTGTAGAGACGTCCGGCGAATTTTCAACTCTTTCTGAATATTGAGAAGGTTTGGCAGGTGGGGGGAAACAAAAACAGCCTGTCCGGCAGGTGGGATGGAGGCCGGACAGGCGAAAAATAAAGAGGAGAGAGGTAGGTGGTGTGACCCGAATGAAGCGGGCTCACACTTCCTATGAATCACACGTCCTATTGTACCTGGGTTCGCTCGGGCCGCAAGAGACGAGTCCGCAAAATCGTAACTTTTCTTTCGGGCGGCCCGCAGGGGTTCACCACATCCGCCGGTTACGAGCGGCGCTTGCACTATGCGCCGACCCCGTGATAGCAAGCGACCCGGAGCGGGGCGGGAATCCGCGCTGGCCGGTTGACCGCGGGCGACGCTCTGCGATAATCGCATGGCTGCCTCCACGCCCCCACCCTGGCTGACGGTCACCCGATGAGCGACTCCACCCCTCGCGACGCTTCGAGCATTCGGGCCGCGAACATGCCGCCTGACCGGGTCATTGCCACGGTGGCGCCGCTCGACCGTGCCGCCCCGATGCCTGCCTCCCTGCTGCGCAACCGCTGGGTGCAACTCCTCGCCGGCATCCTGGCGATGATCGCCGTCGCGAACCTCCAGTACGGGTGGACACTGTTCGTCGGCCCGATCGACCGCAAATACGGCTGGGGCGAGGTCGCCATCCAGTTCGCGTTCGCGCTGTTCGTCCTCACCGAGACCTGGCTCGTCCCGGGCGAGGCGTACCTCGCGGACCGCCTCGGGCCGTGCCCGCTGGTCCTTGCTGGCGGGGTATTCGTCGGGCTCGCGTGGACGGTCAACGCCGTCGCCGACAGCCTGTCCCTGCTCTATCTCGGTGCGGTGCTTGGCGGTGTCGGCGCCGGCATCGTCTACGGCGTCAGCATGGGCAGCGCGCTGAAGTGGTTCCCGGACCGGCGCGGGCTGGCGGCCGGGTTGACGTCGGCGGCGTTCGGCGCCGGGTCGGCGTTGACGGTCGTGCCGATCCACAACACGATCGAACACGCCGGCTACGAGGCGGCGTTCCTGTGGTTCGGGCTCGGCCAGGGGGCGGTCGTGCTGCTCGCTGCTCTGCTCCTGCGAGCGCCGGCGCCGGGCGAGGTTCGCGCGGCGGCGTCGCCGAAGGTGCGTCAGTCCGGGCGCGACTACACCCCCCGGGAGATGCTGCGCACGCCGACGTTCTGGCTGCTGTACGTTATGTTCACGATGGTCGCGACCGGCGGTCTGCTCGCCGTCGCCCAGCTCAAGCCGATGGCCCGCGACTACGGCGTCGCCGACCTGCCGGTGTCGCTCCTTGGCGTGACGCTGGCGGCGTTGCCGTTCGCGATGTCGCTGGACCGGGTTCTCAACGGCGCCACGCGCCCGTTCTTCGGGTGGGTGTCGGACCACATTGGGCGCGAGCGCACCATGTTCATCGCGTTCACGCTGGAGGGGTTCGCGATCCTGGCGCTGCTCTGCCTCGCGCACGACCCGGTCGCGTTCGTGCTGCTGTCCGGCCTGGCGTTCTTCGCGTGGGGCGAGATCTACAGCCTGTTCCCGGCGATGTGCGGCGACATGTTCGGCCGCCAGTACGCAACGACGAACTACGCTCTGCTGTACACCGCCAAGGGGACGGCGGCGCTGCTCGTCCCGATCGGCAGCCTCCTCAAGGAGGCGACCGGCAGCTGGGTGCCGATCTTTGCGGTTGCGATCGCCTTCGACTGGCTCACCGCTGTCCTCGCCCTGTGCGTCCTGCCACGGCTGCGCGCCGTGCCGGCCGCTGGTGGGATCCAGTGCGAGGACAGCACCTGAAAGCCGGACCAGCAAGAAAGGGGTATGCCGAGGACTGGAATAGCTCTCTCAAAGCCACGGGCGGCGTCCCGTGGACTTTGAGAGAAAAAGCCGAGTGAAATCCCTGAGGAGAGGTGGGAAACGCTGGCCTTGCCGGAACTCCTCGGGTAAGCTGATGTTTAATCCAGAGCAGGATCCAACCCGCCGCGCGGCGCCGCCCACACCCGCAGGACTGCCCCCCGGCCCGCCTGGGAAAGAGACGCCATGCCATCTCGCCACCATGCCGCACTCGCACTGCGCCTTGCGCTCCTCGCCGCCCTCGTCGCGATCCCTGGCACGGCCGGCGCCGCCGACTGGCCAGCGTGGCGCTGTGACGCCGGCCGCACCGCCGCCTCCCCGCACGATCTGCCGGCGAACCTCCACCTGCAGTGGGTGCGCGAGTACCCGGCCCTGAAGCCGGCATGGCCGGACCAGCGCACGCTCCAGTTCGACACCGCCTATGAGCCGGTCGTCGCCGGGAAACTGCTGTTCGTCGGGTCGTCGCGGACCGATTCCGTCACCGCCCTCGACACCGCGACCGGGGCGGAGAGGTGGCGCTTCCACGCCGACGGCCCGGTGCGGTTTGCCCCGACCGCGTGGGACGGCCGACTTTATGTCGCGTCGGACGACGGCCACCTGTACTGCCTCGACGCCGCGAAGGGAACGGTCGTCTGGAAGTTCCGTGGCGGGCCAGCTGACCGGCGCATCCTCGGCAACGAGCGGCTGATTTCGGCCTGGCCGGCCCGCGGCGCCCCCGTCGTCCACGATGGCAAGGTTTACTTCGCGGCCAGCATCTGGCCGTTCATGGGTACGTTCATCCACTGCCTGGACGCACGCACCGGCGCGCCGGTCTGGACGAACGACGGCGACGGTTCGATTTACGTCAAGCAGCCGCACAACTCCGACTCGTTCGCGGGCGTCGCGCCGCAGGGGTATCTCGTTGCGAGCGAGGGCCGGCTGATTGTCCCGGGCGGCCGATCCGTGCCAGCGTGCTACGACCTGGCCACCGGCAAGTTGCTGCGCTACGTCCTCTCGGCCAACAACCGTCGTGGCGGCGGGCCGTACGTCGCGGCGGCCGGCCAGTACTACTTCAACGGCGGCGCCGGGTTCGAGGCCGCGACGCAGAAGTTCCTCGGCACCCTGGGCGGCCCGGTCGTGCTGGTGGACGACATGGTCTACACCTGTTCCGGCAGTACCATCCGCGCCCTCGATCTCAAGGGGGCGACCATCAAGGAAGAAACGACGGTCGATCGCAAGGGGAAGAAGTCAAAATCGATCAAGTGGAAGATGAAGGAACTGGGGTCGGTGCGGGTGCCGGGCGTGGAGACGATTATCCGCGCCGGCGGCCGCCTCTACGCCGCCGCGGAGGGCGAGGTTGTCGCCTTCAGCTTGCCGTTCCAGGATGATGCGGAGCCGGCCTGGCGAGCCAGGGTGGAGGGCACCCCGGTCAGCCTGGCCGCGGCCGACGACCGGCTGTTCGTCGCGACGCGCGAGGGGCGGCTGTACTGCTTCGGCGCCGACCACGTCAAGCCGGCGACGCACCACCACGTCGTCGCCGCGCCCGCGGCCGCCGACGAGTGGACGGCGCGGGCACACGCGATCCTGGAGCAGACCGGCGTGCGCGAGGGTTACGCCGTCGTCTGGGGCGCCGGCACCGGACGGCTGGCGGCCGAACTGGCCCGCCAGAGCCAGCTGCGCCTGATCGTTGTCGAGCGCGACGCACGCCAGGTCGCCGACCTGCGCGCCCGCCTGGCCGCCGCCGGTCTGTACGGCGAGCGCGTCGCGGTCCTTGCCGGCGACCCGCTGACGTTCCCGCTGCCGCCGTACCTCGCCAGCCTGATGGTGTCCGAAGACCTGGCGGCCGCCGGGGTCGAGCCGACTGCCGCGTTCGCGAAGAAGGCGTTCCACGCACTGCGGCCGTATGGCGGCGTCGCGTGTCTGCCGGTGCCGGCCGACCGGCGGCGCGACGTCGGGCAGGCGTTCGCCGGTGCGAACCTGGTCAACGCGAAGGTCGGAGCGTGGGCCGACGGCGTGCTGCTGACTCGCGAGGGAGCGCTGCCGGGGTCGGCCAACTGGACGCACGAGCACGCCGACGCGGCCAACACGCGCGTCTCGAAGGACCAGCTCGTCAAGGCGCCGCTGGCCGTCCTCTGGTTCGGCGGCCCGTCGAACGAGGGCGTCCTGCCGCGCCACGGCCACGGCCCGCAGCCGCAGGTGCTCGACGGCCGGCTGTTCATCGAGGGCATCGACATGCTCCGCGCCCTTGACATCTACACCGGCCGGCTGCTGTGGGAGACGAAGCTGCCCGGCGTCGGCACGTTCTATAACAACACCGCCCACCAGCCCGGCGCCAACAGCAGCGGGACCAACTACATCTCCACGCGCGACGGCATCTACATCGTCCACGACCGGGCATGCGTCCGCCTCGACCCGGCGACCGGCAAGAAGCTCGGGGCGTTCACCCTGCCGCCTGCGCCGGGATCCGACGCACCGCCGCGCTGGGGGTACATCAACGTGTTCGAGGATTACCTCGTCGGCAGTGCCGACCCGCTGCTCATCGCGAAGGCCGACGTGACGAAGGAACTCGACGCCGCCGCGAAAAAGGAGAAAGAGGAGGCAAAGAAGAAAAAGCCCGCCTCGGACGACGAGGAGGAGAAGGCGAAAGAGAACGACACCGACAGCCCGCTGACGAGGCTGGTCAAGAAACTGCGGGGCGCGAATGATAGCCTCTCGTCCAGCAAGGAGCTGGTGGTGATGGACCGGCGTACCGGCGAGATGCTGTGGCGCGTGAAGGCGCGGACCGGGTTCCGCCACAACAGCATCTGCATCGGCGGCGGCCGGCTGTACGCCATCGACCGCCTGTCCGGTCCGGAGCAGACCCGCCTGAAGCGCCGCGGCGAGGAGCCGAAGTATCCGCCGCGCCTCATCGCGTTCGACCTGAAGACCGGCCGGGAGGTGTGGGCGACGGAGGAGAACGTGTTCGGCACCTGGATGAGCTACTCGGCCAGGCACGAGGTGCTCATGGAGTCCGGACGCGGGGCGCGCGACACGATCTCCGATGAGCCGCGGGGGATGCGGGCGTACCGGGCCGATACCGGCAAGGTGCTGTGGTTCAACGCGAAGTACGTCGGGCCGGCGATGATCCACGGCGACCACGTCCTGCGCGACCAGGCCGCCAGCCACATCTTGACGGGCGAGCCGAAGCTGCGCGAACACCCACTGACGGGCATGCCGACGCCGTGGGAATGGGTGCGTAACTACGGCTGCAACACGCCAATGGCGGCCGAGCACCTGCTGACGTTCCGGTCCGGGGCCGCCGGGTACTTCGACCTGTGCGGCGACTCCGGCACCGGCAACTTCGGCGGGTTCCGGTCGAGCTGTACGAACAACCTCGTTGTCGCGGGCGGCGTCCTGACGGCTCCCGACTACACGCGCACCTGCACCTGCCTGTACCAGAACCAGTCGTCGCTCGGCCTGGTCCACGACCCGGACGCGGAGATGTGGACGACGTTCGGAGTGAGCAGCGTGAAGGGGACGATCCAGCGCGTCGGCGTCAACTTCGGCGCGCCGGGCGACCGCAAGGACGAGGCCGGCACGCTGTGGTTGGAGTTCCCGAGCGTCGCCGGTAAGTCGCCCGCGGTGCCGGTAAAGGTGGCGCCGGCGAAGGTCGAACTGTTCCGGCGGCACGAGAGCGCCGTCGAGGGGAACGGCCTGAAGTGGGTCGCGGCGTCGGGCGTCAAGGGCGTCGAGACGGTGACGGTCGGCCTGTCGGCCGGAGAGGCCGGGCGGACGTACACGGTGCGCCTGCACTTTCTGGAGCCGGACAGGCTCAAGGCCGGCCAGCGCGTCTTCGACGTGGCGCTGCAGGGTCGCGAGGTGCTGAAGGCGTTCGACGTCGCGCGCGAGGCGGGCGGACCGAATCGCTCCGTGGTGAAGGAGTTCCGCGGGGTGCGGGTGACGGACGAGCTGACCGTCACGTTCCGGCCGTCGGCGAACGCGGCGGTGCGCTCGGCGGTGCTGTGCGGGGTTGAGGTCCGCGCCGAGGGCCAGTAAGGACGATCCGCGCGTCCCGGTCGTCGGCGGACAGTTCCAGCCTCCAGCCCGGCGCTGTATGGTAATAGAACCGACACGCTCTCCTTCTCCCTTGAGGATTCCCCCGTGGGTGTATCGCGCGTCCGTCGAGTTGGGCTCGCCGCCGCGGCCGCCGTGCTGGTCTTTGCCGCCGCGCCGGCATGGGGGTGTAACGTCCCGGTCTTCCGCTACGCGCTGGAGCGCTGGAGGGCCGACCCTTACGACGTGATCGTCTTCCACCGCGGGCCGCTCAGCCCCGCCGACAAGGCGCTCACCGACGCCCTGGCGAAGCACGCCGCCACCGAACCGGCGGTCGCCAACTACTGGTTCGATCTGATCGACCTCGACCGCAAACTGCCTCCCGAGATCGTCGAGTTGTTCGAGTCGCAGCCGGTCCGCGACCTGCCGCTGCTGGTCGTTCGCTACCCGGAAACGGTGCGCGTCCGCGACCCGCGCCTGTGGTCCGGGAAGCTGACGCGCGCGTCGGTGCAGGCGCTGCTCGACTCGCCGGCGCGGCGCGAGATCGCGCAGCGCATCCTGGCCGGCGATTCGGCCGTGTGGCTCCTCCTCGAATGCGGCGACCGCGGTAAGGACGACGCGGCCGCGAAGCTGCTGGGCGACGAGGTAGCGCGGTTGCAAAAGACGCTCAAGCTGCCCGGGCTGACCGCGGATCCGGAAGACCGGCTGAGCGAGAAGGGGCCGGAGCTGAAGCTGGCGTTCTCGGTACTGCGCGTCGCGCGCGACGACCCGAAGGAGCGGTTCCTGGTGCAGATGCTCCAGCGTCTGGAGGACGATCTGCCGAGCAACAAACCGATGGTCTACCCGGTCTTCGGCCGCGGCCGGGCGAAGGAGCCGCTCATCGGCGCCGGCATCACGGCCGAGAACATCGAGGCCGACGCCCGGTTCCTGATCGGCCCGTGTACGTGCAAGGTGAAGGAGCAGAACCCGGGCGTTTACCTGCTCGCGGTCGCCGATTGGGAAACCGCGCCGGACCGCCAGCCAACCATCACCCTGCCCGGCGAGTCCCCCGCGCCGCCCGCCACGGCCGCCACGGTCGCGGTATCGCCTCCGGAACTTGGGTCCGGCCCCGCTCTGGTGCGCAACGCTCTGGTGGCGACGGCCGGCGGGCTGGTGCTCGTCGGGGCGTTCACGTTCCTGCTGGCGCGCAAGAACAGGGGGCACGGGTAGGCATGAGCGTCTGGCGTCTGGTACTGCGCGAGATCCGCTACCGGCGGCTCAACTTCTGCCTGGCCGTGCTCTCGGTCCTCGCTGCCGTCGGCTGCCTGGTGGCGGTCCTGGCGCTGCTGCGCCAGCACGACCGGCGCACCGAGGAACTGGTCGCCGCCCAGGAGGAGAAGGTCCGGGCCGGCGGCCGCAAGCTTGAGGACGACTACCGCAAGATCGGCCTGCTGCTCGGGTTCAACATCCTCATCCTGCCGAAGGACCAGAATCTCGCCCAGCTGTACGCCGGCGACTACGCCCCGCGAACGATGCCGGAAGAGTACGCCGACCGGCTGGCCCGGTCGGGCGTGGTGACCGTCAACCACCTGCTGCCGAGCCTGCGCCAGCGCGTCGTATGGAAGGAGCGCGGCGTCGAGGTGATCGTGATGGGGATCAAGGGCGAGTTGCCGATCGCCAACAAGACGGCGAAGAAGCAGATCCTCGACCACGTTCCGCCCGGGACCGTCACCGTCGGCTACCTGCTTCAGAAGAGCGCCGGGATCAAGCGCGGCGACACGGTAGCGCTGCTCGGCCGAGAGTTCACTGTCCGCAAGGTCGAGCGGCCGCGCGGCGGCCCGGACGACATCACGATCCGGTTGAACCTGGCGGATGCCCAGAAGGTACTCGGCCAGGAAGGACGGATCAGCGAGATCCAGGCGCTGGAGTGCAACTGCTCGGCGGCCGACCGACTGGGCGAGGTGCGGCAGGAGATCGCGAAGATCCTGCCGGACACGCAGGTCGAGGAGAAGGGCAGCGAGGCGCTCGCCCGGGCGGAGGCGCGCAACCGGGCGGCCGCCGAGGCGCGGGCGTCAGTCGCGCGCGTCAAGCAGGCGCGGCAGGAGCTGCGCGAGGGGCGCGAGGAGTTCGCCGCGGTCCTGGTGCCGCTGGTGGTGCTCGGATGTACGGTGTGGGTCGGGCTGCTCGCATTCACCAACGCCCGCGATCGGGCCGCCGAGGTCGGCATTCTGCGAGCGCTGGGCGTCGGCGCGCCGCGCGTGTTCGGGCTGTTCCTGCTGCGGGCGCTCCTGGTCGGGGTACTCGGCGGGCTGCTCGGGTATCTGGCCGGGTCGCTGGCCGGGGCGCTGCTGGACGAGGGGACGGCCGGCGTCGAGTTCGACCCGGCGTGGCTGGCGGCGGCGGTCGTCGCGGCGCCGGTGCTGTGCGCGCTGGCGAGCTGGGTGCCGGCGCTGCTCGCGGCGCGGCAGGATCCGGCCGTCGTGCTGCGTGACGCTTGACACCCCGCTGTCCCCCACCATCACCGGAGCATCCATCCGGACGGCGGCTCGTGGTGGTCGATCCCGCCGCCGTGTGAGGTGGCGCTAACGTTGAGCAGGGCCGAGGCGGTTGCCGAAGGGGCTTTCCCCTGGCTGGGGATGAGTGATGCTTGAGATCCGCAACCTGACCAGAACCTACCGCGGCCCGGCCGGACCAGTGAACGTGCTCGACAGCCTGTCCCTCGACGTGGCCGCGGGCGAGTTCGTCGCCGTTCAGGGCCGCAGCGGGTGCGGCAAGACTACCCTCCTGCTCGCCGCTGGCGGCCTGCTTCGCCCCGACGCCGGCCGCGTCCTCGTCGCCGGCCAGGATCTCTACCAGCTATCCGAGGAGGCTCGCGCCCGCTACCGCGCGCAGCGGATCGGGTTCGTGTTTCAGCAGTTTCATCTGGTGCCTTACCTGAGCGTCCTCGACAACGTCCTCGCCCCGACCCTCGCGCTGCAGTCGGCCGGCGCCCGCCATCGTGCGGAAGAACTCCTCGGTACATTCGGGCTCACGCCCCGTGCCCATCACGTTCCGGCCCAGCTGAGCACCGGCGAGCGGCAGCGCGCCGCCCTGGCGCGCGCCTTCCTCAACCGCCCGCAGTTGCTGCTCGCCGACGAGCCAACCGGCAACCTGGACCGGGAAAACGCTGGCGTTGTCCTCGGCCACCTCGCCGACTTCGCCCGTGCCGGCGGGGCCGTGCTGCTGGTGACGCACGACCCCGAGGCCGCCCGACGGGCGCACCGTATCGTTCCCTTCGACCGCAAGACAAGCGCCGTGACCGGCGCGGAGGTACGGGCATGAAAGGCAGGTGGACGCACTTCGGGTTTCTCGGCAGCCCGTGGCTGGTCGGCGGCGCCTCGCTGCTGGCCGTCGTCGGGTTGAGCGTATTCCTCTGGAGCCCGTGGGACCGGACGGCCGTCGCGGATGGCAAGGCTCTTCGCCTGTTCTGCGCCGCCGGCCTGACGAAGCCGGTCAACGAGATCATCCACGATTACCAGCAACTCCAGCACGTCGCCGTCGAGCCGACCTACGGCGGGTCCGGCCAGCTGCTGTCCTCGATGCGCGTCGCCGGGCAGGAGGGCGACCTGTACCTGGCGGCCGACGCCCTGACGATGGAGCAGGCGATCAAGGCCGGACTGGTCGCCGAGACGGTCCCCGTCGCTGTCATGCGGCCGGTGCTCGTCGTCAACAAAAAGACGCAGAACCAGCTGCGCGCGCAGGGGCGGCCGATCACGTCGGCGGCCGACCTGCTGCGGTCCGATCTGTCTGTCGTCCTCGCGAGCAGCGAGGGCGCCTCCATCGGCCGGGTCGGCCGCGACGTGTTGCAGGCGCACAAACTCTGGGCGCCCCTGGAAAAGCGCCGCAAAGAGGGAACGGCGGTCGTGTCCACGACCGGCACGGTCAACAAGGTCGCGTCCACAGTGGCCATCAAGGATCACTACGTCGGCATCGTTTGGGACGCGGTCGCCGCTCAGTACCCGCAGCTGGAGGTGATCGACGCGCCGGAGTTCCGGGGCGTGCAGGAGCAGGTCGCGCTCGGCGTACTGGCGAAGTCGCGCCAGCCGACAGCGGCGCTGCAGTTCGCGCGCTACCTGACGGCCCGTGACCACGGCGGGAAGGTGCTGGAGAAGTACCGCTACACCCTGCCTCCGGACGCGGACTCGTGGGAGGAGCGGCCGCACATCCACCTCGCCGCCGGCGCGATGCTCATGCCGGCGGTGCAGGACGTTCTCAAGGCGTTCGAGCAGCGCGAGGGCGTGCAGATCACCACCAGCTACAACGGCTGCGGCGTTCTCGTCGCCCAGATGAAGAGCATCAAGGGCGGGCAGAAGTCCGGCCGCCACTTCCCCGACGCCTACTTCGCCTGCGACACCGCGTTCCTCGCGGACGTTCAGCAGTGGTTCGGCCCCGGCGTGGCCATCGCCCGCAACGACATCGTGCTGCTCGTCCCCAAGGGCAATCCGAAAGGCATCAAGTCGCTGGACGACCTGACGCGACCGGGGCTGCGCATCGGCCTGGCCCACCCGACGAACTCGGCCCTCGGCAAGCTGACCGACGACCTGCTGCGCCGCCTCGGGCTGCACGAGCGGGTCTACACGGAGGACGCGAGGAAGCGCGTCGTTCACGTCGATGCCGCCCACATGCTCGTCAACCAGATGCGAACGGGCGCGCTCGACGTGGCTGTCGTCTACCGCAGCAACGCCCTGAGCGCCCCGGCGAACGTGCAGGAGTACCTCGACGTCATCCCGATCGACCTGCCCGACGCCCACGCCACGCAGCCGTTCGCCATCGCCGCCGGGACGCGCCACCGCCACCTGCTCGAACGGCTGCAGCGCGCTCTCGTCGCGGCGCAGAGCCGTGACCGCTTCCGCCGCCTCGGGTTCCACTGGGTCTACCAGCCGAAGTAGCATGAATCCCTCGCGCGTGTCCGTTCCCGTCGCCGCTCCCCCCGCGCCCCGCGTTCGCTCCGACGCTCCCTTCTACACGGGATTGATCGTCCTGGGCGGCGTCTACGTCGTCCTCATCGCGGCGATGCTGCTGGCAATGGCGTCGTTCACCTCGCCGGAACACCTGCTCGGCGCGCTCGGCAGCGAGGAGATCCGCTACGCAATCAAGCTCAGCCTGCTGTCGTGCTCGCTGACGACGATCCTGGCGCTGTGGGCGGCGGTGCCGCTGGGGTATCTGCTGTCGCGCTACGAGTTCCGCGGCAAGGCGGCGGTGGACGCCCTGCTCGACGTACCGATCGTGCTGCCGCCGCTGGTGATCGGCCTGGGGCTGCTGATCCTGTTCCAGACGCCGGTCGGGCAGTTCATCGAGGACAACATCATCGGAGTGACGTTCGCGATCCCGAGCGTGATCCTGGCCCAGTTCGCAGTGGCGACGGCGTTCGCCGTGCGGACGATGCGTGTGACGTTCGATCAGATCAGCCCGCGCCAGGAGCAGGTGGCGCTGACGCTCGGGTGCAGCCGCGGGCAGGCGTTCTGGCTGGTGGTGCTGCCGGAGGCGCGGCGCGGACTGGTGACGGCGGCGACGCTGGCGTGGGCTCGATCGCTCGGCGAGTTCGGGCCGATCCTGGTGTTTTCCGGGGCGACGCGGTTGCGCACCGAGGTGCTGCCGACGACGGTGTTCCTGGAGCTGAGCATCGGCAACATCGAGGCGGCGGTGGCGGTGTCGCTGCTGATGGTGGCGGCCGCCGTCGTTGTCCTGGTGATTGTGCGGGTATATGGTATGGAAAGACTGCCGCCGAAATGAGAAGCCCCCAGGCCCACGGGACGCAGCCCGTGGGCTTTCGCAGGACCGTGATTCACCATGATTGCCGTCGCAAACCTGACCGTCCGCGCCGGTTCGTTCTCCCTGGAGGGGGTGTCGTTCGCCCTCGCGACGGGGCAGTACGGCGTTTTGATGGGCAAGACCGGCAGCGGCAAGACGACCCTGCTGGAGGCGGTCTGCGGCCTCAAGCCGGCTGTCCGCGGAACCATCACCCTGCTCGGCCGCGACGTGACGGACCTGAAACCGGCGGAGCGCGGCGTCGGTTACGTGCCGCAGGATCGGGCGCTGTTCCCGACCATGACCGTCTGGGATCACCTCGCATTCGCCCTGGCGGTGCGCCGGTGGTCGGCGGCCGCGGTCGCCGAGCGCGTTGCGGAGCTGGCGGACCTGCTCGGCCTGGGCCGGCTGCTCGACCGCAAGCCGCACGGCCTGAGTGGAGGCGAGTCGCAGCGCGTGGCCCTCGGGCGGGCGCTGTCGTTCCGTCCGGCGGTGCTGCTCCTCGACGAACCGCTCAGCGCCCTGGACGAGGAGACGCGCGAGGAGATGTGCGTTCTCCTCCAGTCGGTGCGGCACCGGACCGGGGTGACGACCCTGCACATCACGCACAACCCCAGTGAGGCCGGCCGGCTCGCGGACCGGCTGTTCCTGCTCCGCGGCGGGCGTGTCGAGGAGGTCTCCACGTCCGGATTGCCCAGTCCGAACGGGATCGTCCCGGCGCGGACCCTGTGAGGGTTTGTCATGCGCGTCGCCGTCAAGTACCTGGCCCAGGTCAAGCAGGCGACCGGCCGTGCCTCCGAGGCGGTCGAGCTGGAGAGCGGCTCCTCGATCCAGGATCTCGTGCGCCGGCTGGCGGACCGCCACGGCGAGGCGCTGCGGCGGCTGCTCCTGCGCGACGGCAGGCTGCACGACTCGATCCTGCTGTTCGTCGGCGCGGAGCAGGTGCGCTGGGACAGCCCGGCTCCGCTCAGCGACGGCGACGTGGTGACCGTGCTGGCGCCGATGGCAGGGGGGTGAGATGGGCGACGCCAGGCCTTTGACCGACGCCGAGCGCGCCGTCTACGAGTGGCAGCTGTGGGTGGACGGCTTCGGCGAGCCGGGGCAGGAGAAGCTGAAGGGCGCGTCGGTGCTGGTGTCGCGTTGCGGCGGCGTCGGCGGGGCGGTGGCGTATCAGCTGGCGGCGGCCGGCATCGGGCGGCTGGTGCTGGCCCACCGCGGCGATGTGCGGGCGAACGACCTGAACCGGCAGCTCCTCATGAGCTATGACGGTATCGGCCGACCGCGTGTCGAGCAGGCGGCCGTGCGGCTGCGGCAGCTGAACCCGTTTGTCGAGATCGAGACCATCGCCGAGAACGTCACCGAGGAGAACGCCGAGCGCCTGGTGGGGCGCGTCGATCTGGTGGTGGGGTGCGCGCCGCTGTTCCGCGAGCGGCTGCTGCTGAACCGGGCGGCGGTGGCGCAGGGCAAGCCGCTGGTGGACTGCGCCATGTACGAGCTGGACACGCAGCTGACGACGGTCGTGCCGGGGCGGACGCCGTGCCTGGCGTGCCTGTATCCGACCGAACCGCCGGCGTGGAAGCGCGAGTTCCCGGTGTTCGGGGCAGTGGCGGGGGCGATCGGGTGCCTCGGCGCGATGGAGGCGATCAAGGTGCTGGCGGGCCTCGGTGAACCGCTCCTCGGCCAGCTGCTCATCGGCGATCTGCGCGACATGACCTTCCGCAAGGTGGCCATTCAGCGTAACTCCGCCTGCGCGGTTTGCGGCCAGCGCTGATGGTTACCGGCGCCCGGCGACCTCTCGTTCTCCGACTCTGTTTGGGAACGCACGGAGTGCGAAACCCCGTTTCGCATGGCTCTGACTTTCCCGCCGAGCAAACAACGAAAGGGCCATCCATGACGCACCTCCGCCTCACCCTGTTATTCCTGCTGCTCCTGCCGACGCCGGTGAGCGCCGCCGAACCCGAAGTGGCGGACGTGTTCGTGCCGAAGGCGGACGGGTTCGCATCGGTCCGTATCCCCTCAGTCGTCGTCACCAGCAAAGGCACGGTCCTCGCCTTCGCCGAGGGACGTGCCGCAGATGCCGATCAGGCCAGAAACAAGATCATCCTGAAACGCAGCACCGACGGCGGGAAGACCTGGGGCAAGGTCGCCGTCATCGCGGAGGACGGCGACCGCGCCTTGAACAACCCGTGTGCCGTGGTCGAGCGCGAGGACGGACTGGTGCTGTTGATGTACCAGTCCTATCCGGCGGGCGTCGGCGAGCGGAGCGGGAAAATCCAGCCCGGCTACGAGGGCGATCTGGTCGTGCGGAACTGGCTCATCACCAGCGCCGACGATGGCGTAACCTGGTCGAAGCCACGGGACATCACGAGGGCGACGAGACGAGAGAAGGTGGTAACGACCGTCGCCAGCGGGCCGGGTATCGGCATCCAGTTACGCCACGGCAAGCACGCTGGCCGTATCCTGATGCCGTTCAACGAGGGGCCGTTCGGCGTGTGGAACATCTATGCCGTCTACAGCGACGACAAGGGCAAGACGTGGCAGATGGGCGACGTGGCTCCCGGTGGGCTGCTCGACGCCGGCAAGGGCAGGAAGACCAGTACGGTGAACGAGGCGCAGTTCGTGGAGTTGAAGGACGGGTCGATCCGGTTCAACGTGCGCCGCTGGTCGGGTAAGGCGGTGCGGAAGACGTGCGTCAGCGCGGACGGCGGCGCGACGTGGTCGAAGGTCGCGGACGTGCCGGAACTGGTCGATCCGGGCTGCATGGGGTCGGTCCTGCGCTACACCGACCCTGCGGATGGCGGGAAGAGCCGCATCCTGTACTCGGGGCCGCAAAGCGCCAGGCGGGAGAACGGGACGGTCTTCGTCAGCTACGACGAGGGCAAGACGTGGCCGGTGAAGCGTGTCCTCTGCAAGGGTAGTTTCGCCTACTCCTGTCTGACGGCGATGAAGGACGGGACCATCGGCTGCCTCTACGAAGCGGAGGGGACGAAGAAGCTCGTCTTCGCCCGGTTCGCGCTCGACTGGCTGGAAGCACAAGGTCAGCCGGCCCAACCGGCCCCCGCCTTTTCGATTCCTGTGATCGACCTGAACGAACACGCCAGGCGCTAGCGGAGGTTTACCGGCAAGGGCGGTAGTCGAGCAACAGCGGCATTCTTTCCCCGCCCCGCACCCCCGCAGCTCCGGTGAAGGGGTGCGGGGCGGGGAAAGAATGCCTGGAAGCAGGCGGCAGGAGGGGGTAGCGACGATAGCGGAGAGCGGAGTTGTTCGATTCTGTAGCCAAGGAAGGCGCTTTTTTGGTCCCGGCCCGTCGCAACGAAAAACTGGCCGGCGCCGCCGTCCCTCTCTCGCCCCGGTCTCGTCCGGCCTGGCGGTTGCAAAAATGAACTGCCCCCAGTATCCCGAGGGGATTTGCCGCGGGACGCCGGAAACGGTCTTCGCATCCGGTGCCGGTGAGGTACAATACCTCGCAATCGTGCTCCCGAGTCATCCCTTTTCTCGTTTCGAGGCGCCCCTGCGGCGACCGCCGAGGAGGACCAACTCCCCTTGACCAACCGCCGGTTTTTCAAACCTCTGCTGGCAGCGTTGACCCTTCTCTGCCTCGCCGCCGGCAATCCCGACCGCGCCGCCGCGCAACCCGACGCGGCCGGCAAGAAGCCGCTCCGATACGGGGCCGACGCCGAGGGCGGCGCCCCCTACATCTTCAAGGATCCGGCCGATCCGACACGCTACACCGGGTTCGAGGTGGACCTGGCCGCCGCCCTGGCGAAGGAACTCGACCGCCCCATCGAGTTCCGCCAGTACGACTACAAGAACCTTGTTCCCGGCCTCGACCGCGGCGACTTCGACTTCGCGATGAACGGCCTGGAGGTCACCCCCGACCGCAAGGAGAAGGTTCTCTTCTCACGCCCGTACTACGTCTTCAAGCTCCAGCTTGTCGTCCACGCCAGCGAGGCGCGATTCGACACCTTGCATGGCTGCAAGCGCGTCGGCGGCACCGTCGGCACGCTGGAGGACACCGCCGCGAGCCGTCTGCTGGAGCAGATGGGTATCCGGACCAAGCTGTACGATGGCCAGGTTGAGCCGTACCAGGATCTCGCCAAGGGGCCGCCGACCGCTCCCATTGATGCGGTCCTGCTCGACCTACCCATCGCCACCTACTATGTGCAGAAGAACCCCGACCTGAAGGATCGGCTTAAGTTTGCCAACCCACTCAGCGGCCGTGGCTACTATGCCCTCGCCTTCAGCAAGAAGAACCCGGAGCTGGCGCACGAGGTGGATGCGGCCCTCGGGCGCTTGCTCCGCAAGGGCGAGATGCGGCGTATCTGTCAGAAGTGGGGCATCTGGAACGACAGCCAGGAAGAGTTAATGTCCCCCGGTGAGTTCGCCGAGCCGGAGGGAGCGGTCCGCGTCGAGTTCCTGCGCCGGTATGCGCTCCTCGATTCGCTCGCACTGCTGCTCGACGGGGCGTGGATAACGATTCGGCTAACCGCCCTGAGCTTCCTGTTGGCGGTGGCGCTGGGGCTGCCGCTGGCCCTGATGCGGCTCTATGGACCGGCGCCGCTGCGCTGGTTCGCCCTCAGCTATGTTGAGTTCTTCCGCGGCATTCCGGTGTTGCTCCTGCTCGTGTTCCTCTACTTCGGGCTGCCGGCGGTGTCGTCCCACTATGACCTCGGCTTCGCGCTCGACCTGGATGCCTTCACGGCGGGGGTGCTTGCCTTTGGCATGAACTATGCTGCCTACGAGGCCGAAATTTACCGGGCAGGCATCAGCTCGATCCCGGCCGGGCAGTGGGAGGCGGCCCAGTCGCTGGGCATGCCGTCTGGCCTGACGTTCCGCCGCATCATCCTGCCACAGGCGCTGCGCGTCATCGTGCCGCCGATGACGAACGACCTGGTGGCGCTGTTCAAGGATACCAGTGTCGTCAGCGTGATCGCGGTGGTCGAGCTGACCAAGCAGTACCAGATCCTCGCCAAGTCGAGCGGCGAGTACCTGACGATCGGTCTGCTGACGGCCGGGCTGTACCTGGTGATGTCGATCCCGCTGGGACACCTGTCGCGTTACCTCGAAGCGCGCTGGGGCGCGAAGGAGTGACAGCACGATGACACAGGATCTGGGGGCCGATGGGGTGCGGCCCGGGGGCGGGCTGGCGGTGACGGTCACCGGGGTGACCAAGAGGTTCGGCGACCGGCCGATCCTGGATCGGGTGAGCCTGCATGTCAACCCGGGCGAGACGGTCGCGCTGATCGGCCCGAGCGGCGGCGGCAAATCGACCCTGCTCCGCTGCCTCAACGGGCTGAACCCGTTCGACGAGGGCGAGGTGCGCGTCGGGGCGCACGTCCTGCGCGGCGGGGTCAACGGCGCCAGCAACCGGGCGGCGGTGCGCGGGGTACGCCGCCTGCTCGGCATGGTGTTCCAGGACTTCCAGCTGTTCCCGCACCTGACGGCACTGGGCAACGTCATCGAGGCGCCGACACGGGTACTCGGCGTGCCGCGGCAAGCAGCCTGCGAGCGGGCGCGCGACCTGCTGAAGCGAGTCGGGCTGGGTGACCGGCTCGACGCCTGGCCGAGGCAGCTGTCCGGCGGACAGAAGCAGCGGGTGGCGATCGCCCGGGCGCTGGCGATGTCGCCGCGCGGGCTGCTGTGCGACGAGATCACCAGTGCCCTCGACCCGGAGCTGAAGCACGAGGTTCTCGGCGTGCTGGAGGATCTGAAGCGCGAGGGGCTGACCCTGCTGATGGTGACGCACGAGATCGGGTTCGCGCGCCGGGCCGCGGACCGGTTGGTGGTCCTGGCCGACGGCCGCATCATCGAGGACGGCCCGCCGGCCCAGGTGCTCGACAAGCCGCAGACGCCACGCGCCCAGGCGTTCCTGGAGCGCGTGCTGGGGTGAGCGGCCGGCTACCTCGGGGCCGGCTCCTCGGCGCGCTGGTAGATGGGCAGGAAGCGGTGCTCGACGGTCAGCGCCAGCACCGCCATCGACGTGCCGTAGGCCGCCCCGTAGCCGTCACTGCCGATCCAGGCGCCGTTGCCGTGCTGGTTGTCAAGCAGCACCTTGTGGAGCTGCGGGCGGTAGAAGTTCCAGTAGTTGTTGCCGAGCTGGAACGTCGCCTGGGCGCAGTAGTAGACGGCGTAGAAGAAGTGGCTGTCGTTCCAGCGCGGCGGGTGCTTGATCAGGAAGGCGCCGGCCTTGAGCGCCTCCGGACTGCGATGGCGGTCCTTGCCGCAGATCTCCAGGCCGAGGATGCCGGTGCCGGTGCAGGGGATCGTGTAGCCGCCGCCCGGCGTGTAGCCGAACCCGCCGGTGCGTGGGTCGCGCGAGCGGCGGATGTAATCGACCGCCAGGTCGATGCGCTCGGCGGGCACGTCGCACCCGAGGTTCTTCGCCGCCCGCAGGGCCAGTAGCTGCCAGCCGGTGATGCTCATGTCGGCGTCCGTGCTGGTGACCCGGTAGCGCCACCCGCCGGCGTACTGCCCGGCGGTGCGCTGCGTCTGCAGGATCAGGGCGACCGCCTTTTCGAGCTTGCGCTTCACGTCCTCCGCCAGCTTGCCCTGGGTCATGCCGGCGATCTCGCTGAGCATGAGGGTGCAGATGCCGTGGTGGTACATCTCGTGGCTGGCGGTGGTCGCGATCAGGCCGTTCGGCTTCTGCTTCGACAGCACCCAGCGGACGCCGCGCTCGACCGTTTCGGAGTACGGCCCCTCGCCGGGGACGTGGCCGGCGGACAGGAAGGCCATCACCGACAGGGCGGTGATGGCGGCGTTCTTGCCGTCGCGCGCGCTCCAGCTGCCGTCGGGCTCCTGGATGCTCCTGAGGAACGTGAGGGCACGCTCGACGGACTCCTCGACGCGGTCGCGACCGGGAGCGGCGGGGGGCTGGGCGGCGGTGTGAACGAGCAGGGCGGCGAGCGCAGCGGAGTAGTAACTCATCATGGTATGTCGTCGTCAATCGCGTCGTGTCGAGTAACCAGCCCGGAGCGCCGCCAGTGACGGGCGCTCCAGGCGTTCGTCGCTGGCGCTCCGGGGTGGTTAGCGCCGTCGCGCACGGTTCGTGTCGGCGATCTGCTCGAAGTAGCGCCGGATGATGCCGGCGTAGTCCTCGCCGTAGCGTGCCCGCATGTCCTGGAGGATGCGCGTGCGCAGCTCGCCCGGCAGCTCGCCCCACGACCGGCCGGCGTACTTCTTCAGCTCCTTCGCCAGCGGCCCCGATTCCGGCAGCCCGAAGGGGGCCGCCCCTTTCAGCCCCGGCAGCTTCGCACCCGGCTTCGGCAGTCCAGACTCCTTCGACCGGGCCATCTGCTCTCCCGCCTTCGCCGCCGCCTGGTGCAGCGATGCGGCGGCCTTCTGCATGGCCCCCTGGGCTTCCATCGGCTGGCCTTTGCCGAGCCCGGCCTGCGCCTGGCCGACCTGCTCCCGTCCCTGAGCGAGCGACTCGCCGGTCTGCTTGGCGGCGTTCGTACCGGCCTGTTCTCCCGGTAACTTGCCCTGCATCTGCTGGGCGGCCTGGGCGGTCTGCTGGGCAGCCTGCTTCAGCGCCTGGGCGGCTTGCTCGCCGGCCTGGGCGGCCTTGCCCTCGTTGCCCTGCTTGCCCTGGGCCTGCGTCTGCTGCATGGCCTGCTGCCCCTGTCCCGCTTTCTGTGCCGCCTGCGCAGCGTTCTGCTTCGCCTGCGGGGAGCCCGCGCTTTGGCCGAGTTTCGCGAGATCCCTGGCCAGCTGGCCGGCCTGCTTCGCAAGTTCGGCCTGCTGCGCGTCCTGCTGGGCCTTCTGCGCCGCGGGGTCGCCCGCGAGCGGCTGCAGCTGTTTGTTCAACTCCTCCTGCTTCTGAGCGAGCTGCGCGGCGCGCTGGGCCGCGTCCGGTGCCTTCGGGTCGGCGCCCTTGCCGCGCGGCGTCTGGGCGAGATCCTGGGCGAGTTTGCGCAGCCCCTGCGCCGCCTGCTCGCCTGCCTTCTGGGCCTGCTGCGGAGCGCCCGCCTGCGCCTTCGCGGCGGCCTGCTGCGTCTGCTGAGCCGCTTCCCCCGCCTGCTTCGTGACGGGTGCCTGTGGGCCTTGCTCCTTCCCGACGTCCTTCGCGAGTTCGGCGGCCTGCTTCGCCAGATCGCGCTGCTTATCGGCCAGGTCGCCGACAGGATTCTTCGCGGGCTGGGTCTGGCGAGCGAGGGCGACCGCCTTCGCGATCTTTTCGACGGCATCGCGCAGCTCCTTCTGTTGCTGGGCCAACTGGCGGGCCTCGGCCGTCTGCTCCTTCGTCGGTAGCCCCGGGATAGCGGACGCCGGTTTCGGCTGGGCGACCTGGGGTTGCGCCGCCTTTTCGGGCAGTTGCCGGGCGAGCTGTTTCAGCGCGCTGGCCGCCTCCTGCTGCCTGCGGCGAGCCTCGGGGGCGTCGTTGCGGGCGAGCGCCTGCTGCGCCTGGTTCATCGCCTGCCGGGCTTTCTGCAGCCCCGTCTGGGCCTTCCGCGCGTCGAGTCGGGCGGCCTGCTGGTTCAGCTGCGCCTGCTGCTTCGCGATGTTGCCGAGAGCCTTCGCCAGCGTCTCCTTGCCCTGCTGACCGGGCTTGCCGGCCGCCTGCTGCTGCGCCTTCTGGGTCGCCTCGGCAAGCTTTTGCTGCTCCTGCGCGAGTCGCTCGGCTGCCTGCTTCGGCACCTCTTCACCGGGCGTCGCGGCCGGCTCCTTCGGACCGGCGGCGCTTGCGGCCGGCTCACCCGGCGACTTCGCGGCACGGACGGCCTGCTCCAGACGTTCCAGCTCGCGACGGGCCTCCTGCTGCGCCGCCGGCACGTCCTGCGCGCGCGGGTCGATCAGGCCGTCGAGGGCACGGTCGAGCGCCTTCTCGGCCGCCTGTTGTGGCGCTTCCTGACCGGGCAGTTTCAGCTTGCTGAGCCGCTCCGCCACCTGTGCCTGGCGCCGCGCCGCGTCGGCCAGCTGCCGGGCCAGGTCGGCCTTCCCTTTCGGGTCGGTCGGGTTCTTTTTCTCGGCCTGCCTGGCAATCTCGGTCGCCTGCCGGGCGATTTCATTCTGCTGGCGGCGCAGGTCGGCCAGTTTGGCGAGCGCCTGCTGTCTGCGCTGTTCCGCCGACGGCAGGCTGTCGGCCAGGCGCTGCAGGGCGTTGCGCGCCAGGTCCATCTGGTTCTTGACCCACTGCGGATTCTGCCGGGTCATCTCGCGGCCGAGTTCGGCGGTGCGATCGGCTGCCTGGCGCTGGGCGTCCTTCGCCGCCTGGTTGGTCGGCGGCACGCCGAGCGCCTTCACCGCTCGGTGGATGGCCTCCTGTTCCACCTTGTAGGGCTGCAGCCGCTGGGCCAGCGGGGTCGGATCCTTTTTCTTCACCTCGTCGGACACCTGCTTGCGCAGGTGGTCCTGCAACCGGACCAGCTGCCGCGCCGCCTCGCGCGGGTCGCGCGCCAGCTCGAGCGCCCTGTCGAAGTCGGCAGCGGCCCGCTCGAACTCCTTCGCGGCCTGGTCCTGTTGCTGCACCGCCTCGCCGACATTCCCTTCCTTCAATGCGTCGGCCGCCTGCTTCGCTGGCTCGGGGCGCAGCGGCGCCTTGTTTGCAACCTTCGCGGGTACGTCGGTCTTGCGAGCCAGGTCGGCCGCCTTATCCGCCAGTTCCTGCTGTTTGCGGGCCAGACCGGCGAGTTTCGCCTCCATCGCCTTCTGGAACCCTGCCTCCTTCGACGCCTGGTTCAGCTCGCGCTGGGCCTGGGCGAGCGTCTTCGCCTGGTCGGCCAGTTGCTGCGCCTGCTCGACGCGGGCGGCGTCGAGCGCGTTGCGGAGCAGGTCACTCTCCTGGGCCAGGCGCTTTAGCTCGGCGGCGACCTGGTCCTGTTCGGCCCGCAGCGCGTCGAGTTCCTGCCGCGCCGCCGGATCCTGCATCGGATCTTTCGCGGCCAGCTCGGCGGCGCGCTGCCCGAGCTGCTGCTGACGCGCCGCCAGTTGCGCCAGCTTCAGCTGGTCGAGCCGGTCGCGTGCGAGCTTCTCGTTCTGCTGCTGGATCAATCCGAGTTGCTGCTGGGCGCGGGCGAGTTCGTTGTCGGCCCGCTGCAGCTGTTTGGCCCGGCTCGGGACGTCGAGCTGCGGTTGCTGCGCCTGGCCGAGTGCCTCCTCGGTCCGGGGCATTTCCTCGCGCGCGACCGTTTCGGCGGTATCGGCGAGGGGCTGCAGGGCGGGCGTTTGCGCGGCGAAGTCGGCCAGCTCGCTCAGGTCGCCGCGGACTGCGCGGCTGTCGCGCCGCAGCGCCTGCAGGCTTGACTTCTGCTCGGGCGTCAGCAGCGGGTGGTTGCGCGTGTCGTTCTGGATTTGCTTGAGCTGCGCGCGCTCGGTGGCGAGTTTCTTCTGGATGGCCTCGACCTTCGCGCGGACCTGGTCGCGCTGGGCGAGGATTTCCTGCCTCGCCAGCGGTTCGGCCTTGCTGCTCACCCGCAACAGATACCAGCGATCCTGGCCGCCGATCCGCTCGGGGAAGTAAGCGGCCTGCGGGCTCAGATCGCTGCTGGGCACCCGGCGCCCGTCCGCGTCGCGCGCACTCTCCCTTGCCACCCGGCGATTGTCGGTCGCCCTGACACGGAACAGAACCACGTCGCCCTCGCGGAGGGTGGCGGGCACCTTGAACGGGTAGTCGCCACCGATCGGTTCCGCCCGGAGCTGGCCCGTCCCGGTCGCGATGGTCGCGAACCGCGAGGGGCCGTCATTGACCCGGTACTCCAGCTCGATGCGGTCGAGGCCAACGGCATCCTCGGCCGCCACCTTGAGCCGCAGCGTGTCTCCCGGCGCCACGTCGCGCGCCTGGTCGTGGGCCACCTTGCTGCGCACCGGCGTGAAACGGCTGCCGGTCGGGTCGGTGCCGACCACCCAGCCGGGCCGCGCCTCGGTCGGCTGCAGGCCGGGCAACTCGGGCTTGCGGGTGAACGTCGGCGGGGCGTCGCCCCGGACCGTCAGCGGGCGCAGGTCGTATGTCGTCGTGATGCCGTGTCCGGCGCTGAGGGTCAGCATGAGGTCATAAGCGCCCGGGCGCAGGGCAGGCACCTCGAAGCGGCCTCGCGTGCAGTCGGCAGTGAAGGTGAGCGGCAACGACCACGTCTGCACCGGGCGGCCGATCTCGGACTTCAGCGCGACGTCGAGGCGGCCGTTAACCGCCGGGCACGTGAAGTGGAGGTCGAACGCCACCCGGCCGAACTCGAAGGCGAACAGGTCCGTCAGGGTCGTGAGCGTCTGCGTCGGGTGGACATCCTTGCTGGCGTAGGGCGGCGCCTCGACAGTGATGGTCGGACTGTCGGGCGCCAGCTCAACGGGATCGACGGCCGTCACCCTGTAGTCGGCGCTGCGCGACGGACCCGCTTCGAGGTAGAACGGCAGGTCGCCCGTCAGCTTTTCAAAGCGGTGCGTGAAGGCGCGCGTCCGCGGGCCAGTGCCGGCCAGGAGCAGACCGGACGGAGCCAGCGGGAAGGTTGAGGAGGCAACGGCGTGGGCCACGGTGCCGGCCCCGAGGGCGGGCAGGATCGTCGGAGCGGCCGGCATGCGCACCCGGACAGGCGCCCCCTTCCCATCGGTGCAGACCAGGGTGCAGTCAGTGGCGGGAGGCAGGCCGTGGTGGTCGGCGTGGATCAGAGCCAGCACCTGCAGCGGACGGCCGCGTGCGGCGTGTGTCGTCCCTGGAGTAACGTGGAAGGTGCAGGCCGGGACCGTTCCTGGCTCGGCGGGCGTCCAGGCCGCGAGCAGGCGTTCGCCGAACGCCGCGTAGTGGTCGCCCCAGAAGACGGCAGGTGCGCCAGCGGCCAGGAGGGCGAGGAGTGCAGCCAGCGTGACCCGGGCCGCGCCGCGAGCGGAGAAGGCGCGGCCGAAATCGAGCCAGTGGGCGCGGCGTTCGGTTTCGTCGATCAGGACGGCGATCAGGGTCTGCGACCCGTGCCAGTCGTCGCGCTGGTCGGCCAGTTCGACGGCCGTGGTCAGGCGTTCGCCAAGGTCGGGATAACGCTGCTCGATCAGGGCAGCGAGCGCCTCCGGGTCGAGACGCCGGCACAGGGGCACGACGAGGCCGAAGACGCCGACGAGTGCCGCCGCGCCGGCGATGCCGAGCAGGGCGTACCGCAACACCTCCGCAGGGAGGGGGACCAGGAGGTCGGCGGCAAACAGGGCACCGAGCAGGAAGGCGAGAGTCAGGGTAAGGAGGCTGAGACCCCGAAGGGTCCGGAGCAGGCGGATGCGGCGTGCGAGGGCGGTGAGCTTGGTACGCAATGTGGCCGGCAGGCCGGCAGGCTTGGTCATCGGCGTCCCCCCTGGAGCGATCGCCGTACCCCGACTCGTCGCCCCCCCTGGGTGTTCGAGCCGGCGCAGGCACGCTTCGATTGTAAGCCAGCGACGCGGCGCAGCAAGCAAATATCCCGTGGCGGCATAACCTGGTCACTTGCCCGCAGCTTCTTTCTGCGTAGAACGATGGCCGATCGGAAGCTGCGGCCATGCGATGTACGAGCGCAGAGAGTAAGAGCTACTGGACACAACCCCATGACGCCGACGAGCCGGAAGTGTAAGCGACGGATTTGTCCAAGCTGCCGGCGCTTACGCTGCCGGCTCGTCGCGTTTGCTCCGCCCGTTCCAGGATAGCCAACTCGATCACCAGCCGCTGCACCCTCCTGAAATCTGCTCCAGAGGTAGCTTGAGATCATGAGAGCTTCGAAATCGAACCCAGGAATGCTCCTGCCGTGGCTTTGCGCTTATTTCTTCCTCTTTGTCCTTCCCTGTCCGGCGGATGCAGATAGGGGCCGCAAGGTCGAGAACGTGATCGTCGTCACCCTCGACGGCTTCCGCTGGCAGGAAGTCTTCGGCGGCGCGGATGAAAGTCTGTTCGACGCGAAGCAGGGGGGCGTCCGCGATTTGCGTCGCCTGAAAGAGCGCTATTGGCGGGCCACAGCCGCGGCCCGCCGCGAGGCGCTGTTACCGTTTTTGTGGGGAACCGTCGCCAGGCGGGGCCAGATCTTCGGCAACCCGGCTCTCAAGGCCGCAGCTCGGAGTACCAACGGGCTGAAATTCTCCTACCCCGGCTACAGTGAGATCTTCTGCGGCGTCGTCGATCCGCGGATCGATTCCAACGCCAGGAAGGATAATCCCAACCTCTCCGTGCTGGAGTTTCTCAATAGCCGACCGACCTTTCGCGGCAAGGTCGAGGCCGCTTGCACCTGGGACGTGTTTCTCTCGATCTTCCGAGTGCGGCAGAGTGGGCTAAGGGTCCACGCGGGTTGGCAGCCGTTCCAGGGCGACGCGCTCCCGGAGCGCGAGCGATTCGCGAATGCGTTTCTGGAACGGCTGCCGCGCGTGTGGCCGGACAACGTGTTCGACGTGTTTACGATGGAAGCGGCCCGTTTGGCGCTGGAGCGGCGGAAACCCCGCGTTCTGTTCGTGGGGCTCGGCGAAACCGACGAGTGGGGTCATGGCCGACGCTATGATCTCTACCTCGATGCAGCGTGGACGGCGGATCGTTTCCTCGCCGAGATGTGGGAGGCCCTGCAAAAGGACGCGCAGTACAGGGACAAGACCGCCTTGATCGTGACAACCGATCACGGGCGCGGCTCGACGCGCGTGGATTGGACCGACCACGGCAAGAAGGTTCCCGGTGCGGAGTTCGTGTGGATCGCGGTGCTGGGACCCGACACGCCGGCCCGCGGTGAGCGGAAGAACGTCGAGGTGACTCAAGCCCAGGTTGCCGCCACCATCGCCGCGCTGCTGGGAGAGGACTTTATCGCCGCGCGGAAAGACGCGGCGAAGCCCCTGCCGCTCTTCGCGGATTAACCTCGGGACCGTTCCGCGCCCTAACAGTGTCCCGCCGCGCCCCAGACGCTGCACCGGACCGGAGCGGTATGACGGCTTTTCGAGACGTGCAGTTCACTCAGTCGCCCGGGCAGGGGAGCCAGGTCTTTCGGTCTCAGGGGATTGGTTATGGCCAGGGCGTCAGGCAAACCGCTTGCTGTGTCCGGCCTCACGATCGCTGTGAGGTGCCGGTGGGCGCATCGACCGATGTTTGTTGTCGTGGTGGCCCTGGGCCTCGTTGCCGTGGGCGACGCGCAAGTTGGTGACCCCTACAGCGAACGCAAAACCTACACCTGCAAGACCGTCGGCGCCTTGCCGATCAGGGCGGACGTCTATCGCCTGCCCGGCGACGACGTGCGGCCCGTCATCGTGTGGATTCACGGCGGCGGGCTGATCACGGGTGGGCGCGGCGGCCCGGCTCTCGCGCAACGCAAGCGTTACCTCGACGCCGGTTACGCGATCGTCTCGATCGACTACCGCCTCGCGCCGGAGACGAAACTCCCGGGCATCATCGAGGATGTTCGGGACGCCATCAAGTGGGTCCGCAGCAAAGGCCCCGAACTTTACCGGATCGACCCGAAGCGTGTTGCCGTCGTCGGCCATTCCGCGGGCGGCTATCTCACGCTCATGGCCGGCTTTGCCGTCGAGCCACGGCCGCAGGCCCTGATCGCGTTTTACGGCTACGGCGACGTCGATGGGGACTGGTATGCCAAACCCGATCCGTTTTATCGTGAGAAGCGACGACTGGTCACCAGGGAGGAAGCGTACAAGGCCATCGGCACGAAGGAGACCACCAGCGGCGGCGCGAAGGGGCGAGGCAACTTCTATCTTTACTGCCGGCAGAACGGTCTGTGGCCCAGGGAGGTCGCCGGTTACGATCCCGTGAAGCAGCCACGGGAATTCGATCGCTTCTGCCCGGTTCGGAACGTGACCAAGGACTACCCGCCGACGCTGCTCTTGCACGGCGACAAGGATACCGACGTGCCGCACGCGCAATCGGTCGCCATGGCGGCCGAACTGAAGCGAGTCGGCGTCGTTCACGAGTTCATCTCGATCAAGGGAGGCGGGCACGGCTTCGACGGCAAGGGTATGCAAGACGCGGGCGTGTCGGCTGCGTTCGACAGGATCGAGAAGTTCCTCAGGAAACATGTGGGGAAGTAAACCCGACGCGAGGTCGCCGGGGGCATTCACGGCCTTCGCACCGAACGAGGTCGCTCGGTCCAGAGACTCTGCAACTCGTGCCTGGCACGCGCATCCTTCGTCGGGCATCCTGGCGCCTGGTCTGCAACCAGTTCCAGAAGCACGAGTGGCGCATGAGCGACGCGACCGTCGGCCAGGACCACCCCTCCACGATATCCGAGCCTCAGAAACGTATTAACATGACTCGATTCGATCGGCTCGTCTCCGTACTCGCCCTGGCGGGAGTTGTGGTTTTGGCCGGCGTGCCGAGGGGCCACGCGGCTAATTTCACGACCGGAACCGATCCTGCGGTCAAGTTCGGCGTCCACGAGATCGTCCTGACCGGCGACGGCACCGTGGCCAATCCGCTCGACACGGTGGCGACGGTCGCCTTCACGCCGCCGTCCGGGGCGAAGCAGGCGAAGTCGGTGTACGCCTTCCACGACGGCGGCAACACCTGGCGTGCCCGCGTCTACGTCGGCGAGATCGGCAAGTGGACCTGGTCCTCGACCTGCAAGACGGACAAGGGACTGGACGGCAGGTCCGGCACGTTTGACGCCAGGGAGTCGAAGTTGCGCGGCCGGTTGCTGCCGCACCCGAAGAACCCGCGGCACTGGATCACCGAGGATGGCCGCTGGTTTCTCAACGTGGTGGACACGGCCTATTTCCTGCTCAGCTCCAGGGACGCGGCGGGCCAGCCGATTCCGGAGGAGGATTTCCAGGCGTATGTCCGCGACGCCGTGAACCACGGCATCACCGCGCTCATGACCTCGCTGCTATCCGGAGGCTGGACCGAGTCCTACTTCGCGGATGCCGACTGCACGCGGTTGCGTCTGGAGAACTTCCGCTTTTCCGATCGGCGTCTGCGCTGGCTTCTCGACCATCACCCCGACATCGGCATCGAGCTGATCCTGTTCCCGCGCGGTTCCCGGTACGCGAGCGACGAGCAATTCTGGAAGAAGCTCACCATCGAGCAGAAGAAGCGCATCCTGCGCTGCGTGGTCGCGCGTTATGCCGCCTATCCGCAGGTCTACTGGCTCATCGCCAACGACGCGCACTACGGCAAGAACTTCCCCAACAACAACGCCTACGTCCGAGAGGTCGGAGCCTACTTCCAGAAGCACGACCCCTGGCGGCATCCCATGTCCACGGGGCACGCCCGCCACCTCGATTTCTTCTTCGGCGACGAGGACTGGGCGACCTACTTTCACCTGGAAAACGCCTACGATCTCGGCGCCAGCCAGTACGCGAAGTACCACCACTTCGCCAGGCCGGTCCTCCTGGGCGAGGACCGCTACGAGCAGGACCACCTCAACAGGCTCGACCCGGTGGACATGCGCTACTACCAGCGTCGGCTTTACTGGGCGTGGCTGCTTTCGGGAGGTGCCGCCAACTACGGGGGGCGTTGGTGGGTGCTGCACCCCTACACGCAGACCGGCAAGCGCGAAACGCCCAATCCGCGGCCGGCGTACAAAACCACTCCCCACAAGGCGGCGCTCACCGGCCTGGACTCCGTGCGTTTCCTCCGCGATTACTTTGCCGCGCGCAAGATCGAGTTGAGCGACTTCACGCCGGGCCATCCGCTGGCCCGTGATCCGGTTGGCGGTCCGGACGTGCGGGCGCCAAAACTGATGCGCCGCGGGTACGAGGAGTTCCTCCTCTACCATCCCAACGCCGCCGCCGACGGGCGCCAGGCGAAAGTACACGCCGGGCGAAAGGCCCGCGTCCGCCTCGACCTGCGCAAGGCCGACGGCCCCTTCGCGGTGGAGTGGTATCGCGTGCATGACGGGATCGCCCAGGAAGGCGAGCGCGTCGCGGGAGGTGCGGAAGTTGAGCTGGTTGCGCCCTGGCCCGGCCACGACGTGGTGCTGCGCCTGGTCAGAACGCCGGAGCGCAAAAAACCGTCGTCTCTCCACTCACCTACCCCAGCCTGCGGGGCGCAAGCTGGAAGCGTCGAACCGGCCACTGCGGCAGACGGCGGCATGGGGAATCGTCCTCCAAGGGGGCCTTCACTCGAACTCACCCGCGACTCTGGCTTCTCCCTTGCGGATGCAGAAAAGTCCACGGGTGGCGCCCCGTGAGTGGAGTCTCCAGCACTCGACCCACGGGGCGCCGCCTGTGGGCTTTGGAATGGCTCCTTGCGCACCATCCTCCTTGACCTTGCACCAACCCCTCGCCTCTCCTCCTGGCGCGCTGCTTGCTCTTCAATGACTATCTGTGGGCTCCCTCTTTCTTTTCCGCCCGCGGCTCCTAAGAAATGCTGCAAGACACGCAGCCCCCCCGCGAGCGAACACGCATGAACCCCAGCTCCCCAACCTCCTCCCTCCCATCGGTCCCCCGGCGCCGGGGTCTCAAGAGCGTTATCGAGTCGAAGAAGCCGAAACGGCATTCCTTCCTCGACTACCGCCACTTCATCCAGCGCCACTACGACGGCCTGGCCGGCACCCTGACCGGACTGACCGGGCTGGTAACCGGACACGAGACGCTCGCCGGCCGGCTGATCGGGCCGCAGGCGTTCGACGTGCGCGGCTGCAAGCGTATCCTCGACGCCGGGTGCGGCAACGGCCGCTACACGAAATTCCTGCTCCGCCACGCCGACGCCGACACCGTCATCACCGCCTTCGATCTGTCGCAGCGCATGCTCAAACGCGCTCGCGCCCGCCTGCAATCCCGGCGCGTCACGCACGTTGCCGCCGACCTGACGCGGCTGCCGTATCCCGACGGCTATTTCGACGCCGTCGTCTGCGGCTGGGTGCTGGAACACCTGCCCGACCCGACCCCGGGGCTCCGCGAGCTGGCGCGCGTCATGCAGCCGGGCGGGAAGCTGCTGCTTCTGGTCACCGAGGACACCCTGACCGGGTCGATGTGCAGCCGCATGTGGCACTGCCGCACCCACAACCGCGCCGAGCTGCACCGTATCTGCCAGGCGTGCGGACTCCAGTGGCAACGCCCGCTCTGGTTCTCGCGCCTGCACGCGCTCCTTCGGCTCGGCGGCATCATCGTCGAGGTACGCCGCGTTTGACCGCGTGGCGTTGACGTTTCGCAGAACCGCAAGGCACTCCGGGAGTCCACCCATGTCGATGCGTACGCTGTTCCTGCTCGCCGCGACCGCCGGCCTCCTCGCGGAGTCGGCCGCGCCCCGCGCCGGCGAGGGCGGGGCGAAGCCGATCCCCGGCGTCGGCCCGACCGGGAAGATCACCAAGCTCCACACGAACTTCAAGTTCACCGAGGGGCCGGCCGCCGACCACCAGGGCCAGGTCGTTTACTTCACCGACATTCCCGACAACAAGATTTACAAGGTCGATACAGCCGGCAAGCTGAGCGTCTTCCGCGAGGGGTCCAATCACGCCAACGGGCTGATGGTCAACGCCAGGGGCGAGGTGGCCGCGTGCGAGATGGACGGCCGCATCGTCGCCATCAGCCCGGACGGGACGAAGGTGCGCGTCCTCGCCGACAAGTACGACGGCAAGCGTTTCAACGCCCCCAACGATCTGGTGATCGCCAAAGAGGGCGGCGTCTACTTCACCGATCCGGCGTTCCGCGCCCCCAAGCCGCTGCCGCAGGGCAAGACGGCCGTTTACTACGTCTCCCCGCTGGGGAAGGTGACGCGCCTCATTGACGATCTGCCCAACCCCAACGGCGTGATCCTCTCGCCCGACGAGAAGACGCTCTACGTCATCCCCAGCGGGCAGGCGGAGATGATGGCCTACCCCGTCGAGGGGCCGGGCAAGATAGGCAAGGGCCGCGTCTTCTGCACCCTCAAGCAGCCCAAGGGCAAGAAGGGAGGCGGGGGCGACGGGCTGACGGTCGATACGAAGGGGAACCTGTACATCACGTCGGCCCTGGGGCTGCAGGTGTACGACCCGGCCGGCAAGCTGCTCGGCATCATCGCCTTCCCGGAGCAGCCGGCAAACGTCACGTTCGGCGGCCCCGACCGGCGCACCCTCTACGTGACCGCCCGGACGTCTCTGTACACCGCCCCGATGGCTGCGACGGGGCACGTGTTCGCGCGGCCGGCCCCATCAAAATGACCAGGTGACCAGGTGACAGGGTGACAAGGTGACCGGAAACCCACGGGCTGCGTCCCGTGGGCCAGGTCTTACGAGACCTGGCCCACGGGACGCAGCCCGTGGCCTTTCGGTGAGTCGTGGCCCTCTCAGGAAAGTCATGCACAGAGTCGTCATCGTCGGCGCCGGTATCTCCGGGCTCTCCACGGCGTACCGGCTGCAGCACCTGCTCCCTGGCGCCGAGATCACCGTCCTGGAGCGGGGCGCGCGTCCGGGCGGCACCGTCTGGACCGAGCGCGCCGAGGGGTTTCAGGTTGAAACTGGCCCGAACGGGTTCCTCGACACCAAGCCTTCCACCCGCGCCCTGTGCCGCGACCTCGGGCTGGCCGACCGCCTGGTCCCGGCCAGCGACGCGGCCGGGAAGAACCGCTACCTGTTCCTCGGCGACCGGCTGCGCCGCCTCCCCGGCGGGTTCGGCGACTTCCTCCGCACCGACCTGCTCAGCTGGCGCGGCAAGGTCGGACTGATGCTGGAACGGTTCCGCCCGCGTCGAAAGGATCCCCGGGATGAGTCGATCGCCGCGTTCGTGAGGCGGCGCGCCGGCAGGGAGGCGGCCGAGGTGCTCGCCGATGCTCTCGTCACCGGCATCTTTGCGGGCGATCCGCAGCTGCTCAGCGTCCGCGCCACCTTCCCCCGCCTGGTCGAGCTGGAACGCGAACACGGCAGCGTGATGAAGGGGTTCGGCCGGGCCGCGCGCCAGCGCCGCGCCGAGGCGAAGGCACGCGGCGAAGCCTACCAGCGCCCCGGCCGCATCTGGTCCTTCCGCGAGGGGCTGCGCCTGCTGATCGAGACGGTCAGCGGGCGCCTCGACGTCAAGCCGGTCGCTGGCGTCGCTGTGCGCCGGGTCGAGCGGCGGGAGCGCGACGGCAAGGCCGAGTGGGTCGTGCGAGCGGAAGGGGACGACCACTGGACGGCCGACGCCGTCGTACTGGCGTGCCCGGCGTATCAGCAGGCGTCCCTCGTTGCGGACCTCGACCGGGAACTGGCCGCCGAGGTCGGCGCGATCCCCTACAACCGCGTGGCGGTGGTCGCGCTCGGGTATCGCCGCGCGGACGTGCCGGGCGACCTGGACGGGTTCGGCTTCATCGCCCCGCAGCGGCTGCGCCGCGACGTCCTGGGCGTGCAGTGGTGTTCCTCCACCTTCCCGGACCGGGCGGCGCCGGGGACGGTGCTGCTGCGGGCCATGTGCGGCGGCTGGCACCGGGCGGAGGTCGCCGGGTGGGACGAGGAGCGGCTGCTAGGGACCGTGCGCGCCGAGCTGCGCCAGGCCATGCACATCGTGGCCGCCCCCATCTTCCACCGGATCATCCGCTGGGATCGCGCCATCCCGCAATACCACCTCGGCCACCTGGAACGCGTCGCCCGGATCGAGGACCACGCCGCCCGCCACCGCGGCCTGTTCCTCACCGGCAACGCCTACCGCGGGGTCGCACTGAACGACTGTACGGAGAACGGCGAGCGGGTGGCCGGGCTGGTGAGTCGCTACCTCCGGGGTAACTGACCCTGCCGCATCCGGCACCACAGCTGCAAAGATTTCTTCTGGAGATTCTTTTGACGCCGGCACGGCGCGCTGTAATACCATCGGGGGAGTACACTCTCGTCCTCACATGCCCTACGGATCCGCGATCATGGATAGCGTTCTCAGTCTGATCCTCGGGGGGGGGCGCGGCACGCGGCTTTACCCGCTCACGATGCTGCGCAGCAAGCCGGCAGTACCGATTGCCGGGAAGTACCGACTGATCGACATCCCGATCAGCAACTGCATCAACAGCGGCCTCAATCGCGTCTACGTCCTGACCCAGTTCCTGTCGGTGAGCCTGCATCGCCACATCGCCAACACGTACAAGTTCGACCCGTTCAGCCGCGGGTTCGTCGAGATCCTCGCCGCCCAGCAGACGAACGAGCGCAGCGACTGGTATCAGGGCACCGCCGACGCCGTCCGCCAGAACATCCGATACGTTCACGAGGATCCCTGCACGGAGGTGCTTATCCTGTCGGGCGACCAGATTTACCGGATGGACTTCAAGAAGCTGGTCGGGGCGCACCGCGACACCGGGGCCGACGTGACCATCGCTGTCCTGCCGGTGACAGCCGAGCAGTGCGAGGGGTTCGGCATCGTCCGCCTCAACGACGGCGGGCGCGTCGTCGGGTTCGTCGAGAAGCCGAAGACGGCCGACCAGCTTGCGCCGGTGCGGACGCCCGCGGACTGGATCGACCGGCGCGGGATTCCGAGCAAGGGCCGCGAGTACCTGGCGAGCATGGGGATCTATCTGTTCAACCGCGAGGCGCTGTTCAACCTCCTCAACGCCCCCCCGCTGGCGACCGACTTCGGTAAGGAGATCTTTCCGCGCAGCATCCAGACCCACCGCGTCCAGGCGCATCTGTTCGACGGGTACTGGGAGGACGTTGGGACGATCAAGGCGTACCACGAGTCGAGCCTGGCGCTGGCGGACGACGACCCGCCGTTCGACTTCCACAGCCCGGACGGGGTAATCTACACGCGCATGCGCTACCTACCGGCGTCGCGCATCAGCGGCGCGCACCTGGAGCGGTGCCTTGTGAGCGACGGGTGTGTGATCGAGCCGGGGACGCGCATCACCCACAGCGTTGTCGGGGTGCGGACGCGCGTCGGGCGGAACGCGACGATCCGCGACACCGTGATCATCGGTGCCGACCGGGTCGAGACGGACGAGGAGCGCGCAGAGAATCAGCGGCGCGGCGTCCCGAACTTCACCGTCGGCGACGGGTCCGTGATCGAGCACGCCATCCTCGACAAGGACTGCCGCATCGGCGCAAACGTGCATATCGTCAGCAAGCAAGGACAGGCGGACGTCGAGGGGCCGAACTATGTCATCCGCGACGGCATCGTCGTCATCCCCAAGGGAGCCGTCGTGATGGACAGGACGGTGATTTGAAGTGACAGGACGGGCGGAGGGAATAGAGCAAGCCCACGGGTCGCAGCCCGTGGGCGCCCTCAGAGACATGACCTACGGGCCGCAACTCGTGGGCTTGCTTCATCCCACAGCCAGCCCGTGGCCGCGGGCTATCTTTTCCAGTTCGGCAACCAGGTCCGCGGCCGTGCGCGGGCGGTCCTCGGCGCGCTTCGCGAGCAGCAGCATGACCACCGCGTCGAACGCCTCCGGCACCGACAGCTGCACCGTTCGGGGCCGGGGTGGTTCCACGTCGCGGATTTGCCGAATCGTTTCCGTCACCGACGCGCCCTCGCACGGCGGACGTCCAGTGAGCAGGGCGTAGACGGTCGCCCCGAGCCCATACAGATCCGAGCGCGGCTCGTGGACGGCAGTACCGCGGGTCCGCTCAGGCGCCATGTAGGCCAGATCCCCGACCAGTTCCCCGCGCCGCGTGATCTGGGCGCCGTCGCCGCCTTCCAGCGCCTTCGCCAGCATCAGGTCGCCAAGCTTCGTCAGCCGGTCGGCGGTCCGGACCAGGATGTTCGGCGGGGTCACGTTGCGGTGAACGATGCCCTGGCCGTGGGCGAAGTCCAGAGCCCGGCCGACGTGGACCGCCACGCGCAGGGCGTGCCGCCAGTCGAGAATGCCGGCTGTGCCGATGCGCTGGATCACCTGCCGCAGGCTCTCGCCCTCGACGAACTCCACCGCGCTCCAGAGGAACGGGCCGTCGCGACCCCAGTCGTGGACGGCGACGAGGTTCGGATGCCGGAGCGGCAGGACCATCTTCATGGCCCGGCAGAAGCGCTGGGCGTCGTCCTCGCTGGCCGCCACGTCCGGCAGCAGCACCTTGAGCGCCACTGCCGCGCCGGATGCCGTGTCCCGCGCCTGGAACACCATGCTGGAGCGGCCGCGGGCCAGGGCCGGGCCGACCTCGTAGCGGCCGAGGACTGCCCCGGTCAGCGCGCCGACCTCCAAAGGGAGCGCCGTCGGCTTCTGGGTCGTGGCGGCGGGATGCTGAATCACCGTGCGGTCCTCATGCACGGTCGGCAGATATACCCGCAGCCGGGTGTTGCCGATGGTGATCTCGTCGCTTGCGAGCAGTTCGTGGCGTTCGATGCGCCGGCCGTTGACGAGGGTGCCGCCCGCGCCGCCCGCGTCGGTGAGGATCGGGCGGCCGCCGCTGACCTCCAGCCGGCAGTGGAGGCGCGAGACGCACGGGTCGGCCAGCTTTGTAGCGCTGGCCGGGCCGCGCCCAATCGGGACGGCGTCGCCCTCCTGGAATGGAAACGTGCGTCCCTTGTCGGGGCCGTCGATGACTTCGAGATGGCCGAGCATGGAGCCCTCGGCAGGACGAGGAGCGGGGGCAGGGCTGTGGAACGGAGCAGCAACTCAGACCCCGGCTATCCAAGTTTGTCGGGGCGAAGGAGCACTGTCAAGGGATCGCGCTCTCCGTGCGTGCCCGCGTCAGCAGGTTGCTCACTTGCAGGAGGGGGCTGCGGCCCCCTCCTGCAAGGTGTTGATGCGCCTCACCCGCGGCCCAGCTCACTCAGCACCTCGCCCAGGCTGCGGTCGAGCAGGCTCACCATCTCGTCGATCTCCTCGGCGGTGGACACCAGCGGCGGCCCGAACGCGAGCCAGTGCGGGTCGAAGCGGCACAGCAACCCGTTCTGCAGCGCCCGCTTGCCGACGCGCACCCCGAACGCCAGGTCGGCCGGGAATCGCTCCCTCGTCGCCCGGTCGCGCACGAATTCGATTCCCTGGAACAGCCCCTTGCCGCGAATGTCTCCAATCACACCATGCTTCGCCGCGAGGCGCTCGAACCCCGCCCGCAGCCGCGCGCCCTGGGCGCGGGCGTTGCCGAGCAGGTCGCGCTCGAGGATCTCGGCGATAACGGCCAGGCCGGCGGCGCACGAGATCGGGTTGCCCTCGAAGGTGTGCCCCTCGACGAAGCCGGGGTTTGCGCCGGCCGGACCCCAGAAGGCGTCCGCGAGGTGGCGCCGGCAGAGCATCGCCGACAGCGGAATGTACCCGCCGCTCAGCCCCTTGCCGACGCACACCATGTCCGGGACGACGCCGAACGTCTCGGCCGCGAACATGCGGCCGGTCCGGCCGATGCCGGTGATGATCTCGTCGAAGATGAGCAGGACGTTGTGCCGGTCGCAGACTTCACGCAGCAGCGGCAGGTACTCCTCCGGCGGGTCGATGATGCCGCCGGTGTGGCCGATCGGCTCGACGATGATCGCCGCGACCGTCGCCGGATCCTCCATCTCGATCACGTCGCCGATAAGCGAGGCGCAGGTGATGCCGCAACTCGGGTACGCCTTGCCGAACGGGCAGCGATAGCAGGTCGGCGGGAAGACGTGCAGGAACCCGGGCGCGAGCGGCTCGTTAACGGTCCGACGCGACTTCAGGCCGGACGCGGACAGCGAACCCAGCGTCGAGCCGTGCCACGACTGGTAGCGGCTGATGATCTTGTACTTGCCGGGGTTGCCGGTGAGCTTGTGGTACTGCCGCGCAAGCTTGATGGCGGCCTCGGTGACCTCCGACCCGCCGCACTGGAACTTGACCGCCCACTCGGCCCCCCTCACCTCTCTGCCCCCCTCTTCCCTCGTGGGAGAGGGGGGCAGGGGAGGGGAGGGGGCCAGCTCGGCGAGCAGGTTGGCGAGCTGGATCGCGACCGGGTTGGTGCCGTGCATCGGCGGCGAGAAGTGCAGCGTGTCGAACTGGCGGCAGATGGCGTCGATCACCCGGCGGTTGTTGTGGCCGACCGAAACGACGTAGATACCCGACAGGGCGTCGAGATAGCGCTTGCCGTGGACGTCCCAGTAGTGGACGCCGTCGGCCCGGGCCATGATGAACGGAGCCTTCGACCACTCGGCCATCTGGTCGCGGACGAAGATCTGACGGAGGAAGCGCTCCTCGGTGGTCTGGGCGGCGGAGATCAGGTCGGGCAGGGTGGCGGTCGCGGTCATGGGTTGCTCTCGGTGGGTAGGGTGGGTGGGACTCAGCCCAGGATTTCTTTGAGGCAAGTCAACTCGTCGGGGAACTCTTCCTCCCATAGCCAGGCGACGTCGATCCAGAACCCGTCCAGTACGGTGGATTTGAGTCGCCCCTTGCTCACGGTCGTCGAGGCGTAGCGCTTCCTGCGCCGCCGGTCCACGAGGATCTCCTCCGCATCCGGATCGACGAACCAGATCTCCTCGACGCCGGCCTCGTGATAGACAGGACGCTTCAGGTTGAGATCCTCGTCGCGATTGGACGGCGAGAGGATCTCGACGATGAGATCGGGCGCTTCCTCGAACTGCTTCTCGGGCAGCGGCTGGGGCAGGCGGTCTTGCCGGACGAAGAAGATGTCCGGTGCGACCCGCCGCCCGGGTTTGAGCCGAACCAGGGAGTCCGGCCCCATCGCCAGACCGAGCTTTCGGGTCCGGCCGTAGAGAAGCATCAAGGCCCGAAAAAAACCGGCCACGCGGTCGTGGCGGAAGGATGCAGGCGAATGCACGATCATCACCCCGTCGAGTAGCTCCGCCCGGGTGTCCTCGTCCGTGAGTTCATCGAACATCTCCTCGGTCACGCCGGGAATATGCACCGACCGAGGAATTTCCACCATGCGACTGCCCAGCTTTACTTCAACCATCGCTCCCTCCTCCGTGCGGGCAGTACAGGGTCGCCGTCAGGGCGTACAGCAGCGCGATCCGCTCCAGGTCGTCGAGCGATACCCACTCGTCCAGGGTGTGGGCGCCGCCGGCGGTCGGCCCGTGGGTGATCGCCGGCACGTCCGCCAGGGACCAGAACGTGTTGCCGTCATCGCAAAACGGCTTCGCCCCCACCGGCAGGCTCCGCCCCGCGAGCGCCTCGTAGGCTCCCCGGAAGACCGCGACGAACGGGTCGTCCTCCTTCAGCACGAACGAGTCACGCATCAAATGCAGTTCGGTCGCGATCGCGGCGCCAGTGTCGCGGGCAACACCGGCGAGCAACTCGCGCAGCTCGCGCTCGACGTCCGCGCGCTTCGTCCCCGGCAGCCAGCGGCGCGTGCCTTCCAGGCGGCACTCCTGCGGGTACTGGTTGAAGATCTCGCCGCTGTGGATCTGGCCGACGAACACGCTCTCGGCGCCGGCCTGCGGGTGGGAGTGGGTCGAGAGGCGGCGATCGAGTTGCGTCAACGCCTCGACCACGCGCGCCCCGACGGCGATCACGTTCGGCTCGTCGCGCGGCCGCATCACCTCGTGGACGGGTGGCCCCGGGCGGCGGATCGACGCCTTCCACGTCAGCCCGCCGCGGCCGATTACCGGCAGCCGGTCGTTCAGGTATTCCGGCAGCAGGACCGCGTCGCCGACGTACCCGGCGCGGATCAGCTGGTCCAGCTGGCTGCCGTCGCCCCACGGCGTTTCGTGCAGGTCATGGGCCGTCAGCAGCACCGACCCGCCGGTCAACGCGCCGGTTTCGCGCAGGGCGCGCAGCGCCTCGACCGCCGCGGCGATGCCGGCCTTCATATCGGCGGAACCGCTGCCGGTGAGGCGCCCGTCCGCGACACCCGGCGGCACGAACGGCAGGTGAACCGTGTCGAGGTGGCCGTTGAACTGGAGGGTGCGGCCCGGCGCGGCGGCAGCGAACCGGACGGCGACAGCGGGGGCCGCGGGGTGGCCGCTGACCGGCCGCTCGACGGGGAAGCCCTCGGATTCCAGGATGTGGGCCAGACGGTCGGCGGCGGCGCCGGCCGCGCCGGTGCGGCTCGGCACTTCCACCAGGCGCACGGCGGTGTTCACGAGGCGCTCGCGGTTGATACCGCGGCGCAGGCGCTCGATTTGCTGCGGCGTCGGGTTCATGGTGGGGTGATTATACCCCGCGCGCAAGGGCAACACCACTCGCGTGGAGACAGGCGGGAGGGCGTGGAGAGAGGGCTTTAGGGCTTCCGGTCTGGCGCCTGATCCTTGACCCCTGATCCCTGCTCATGCCCTTCGCGCTGGCACGGCAGGTCGGCCAGGCTTTCGCACCCCGGCGGCAGCTCGGCCTCCTCGACCACGAGCACCGGGAAGCCGTCCTTGATGGGGAACCGCAGGGCGCACCGTTCGCACACGAGCCGGCCGCCCTCCTCGCGCAGCCGGACCCGGCTGGGGTTCATCGGGCAGCGGAGGATTTCCAGCAGTTCGGGGGAGATCATGGTCGAGCCTGTGAGGTCACTTGACCTGGGAGCGTGTGCGCCACACCGCCAGGATGTACATGATCAGGAAGGCGATGAACACCCCGATGACCGCCCACCTCAGAAACAGGATGATCCAGAGCAACCAGCGAGGATCCCCCGACGGCCGGATGAAGGCGAGCATGTCCATGAGGAGTTGAAGGCCCCCGTAGATGCAAGCCATGACCATCGGGCCGGTCCCGACAGAACCATACCGCGACCGTTTCTGGGCTCCCGAGACTGCTTTCAGGTAAAGCGAGAAGATGACCAGCGAGGCGGCGAACACCAGATGAGAGAGGAGGTTCAGGATCACCGTCCCAACGTTCATCCCAAAACCGCCGAATGCTACCCCACGGGTGCCGCTGGACACGATCAGGGTAACCAGGATCAGCAGGAGGTAAGCCCCACCGAGGGCCGTGGTGGTGATGGCCAGCGGCATGGTCCCGTTCCGGTTCGGCCCCAGGATGCAGAAAACGTAGCCAGCGACGGCGGCCGCGTAGGCGATCAGCATGATAATCATGCCGACACCCAGCAACGTCCCGGCCGCCCCGCTCCCCCTACCGAAACTCCCGGTGAGGAACTGGATCAGGGCGATACTGTCGAGCAGGTAGCCAATCAACTGGATGGCGTAACCGCCCGCCGCCACGCAGAAGGCGATGAACACGATCAGCAGCCCGACCTTGACCTTCCACCAGCTAGACCCCCTGCTCCGGGGCGCGTAAGCCGGTTCAGCCTCGTCATACTCCTCGTCCACGGCCTGAGCCCGCAGCGGCGGGTGGTCGTCCTCGACCGGCTCGGCGTGCAGCGGCCCGGCCTGGACCGGCACTCCGGGGACATACGCGCCGGGAGCCGGGTGGGCGGCGCGCGGTGCCGGGGCCGGCGGAGCCGCCTCCGGGGGGGCGTCGGTGATGGTGGATGCGACCGGGATGGTCAGCATGGTGCTACACTTGGGGCACTTGCCCTTCTTCCCGGCCTTGTCCTGGCCGACGCGCAGGACTTGCCCACAGGAGTAGCACTGAAAACTGATGGTTGCCATGCTTTCTGCTCGTTGCCGTTGGGCCGGGCGTGAGGGCTGGCCACCCCGCCCGCGCGAGTCACTCGTCACCCAGTTCCTTCTCGATCAGCGACGGCACGCGCAGGCACATCGTCGCGTACCACGCCAGCATGCCGATGAAGAACCCGGCCCACAGGGCGTACACCGCGCGCAGCACCCACATGAGCACCTCCGACGTGCCCACCACCGTCATCATCAGGAACGCCAGCAGGGCGTAGGACTGCCCCAACCCCAGCCGGATCATCCCCTGGGCCGTCTCATCGAGTTGCTGGTCCCGCATCGCCAGCGCGATCGTCCGCAGGAAAACCGCGATCAGGATCGGTTGCAGGCAGTAAGCGCCCCAGAAGAACAGGGTCAGCGTGTAGTCGAGGTACGGTGCGGACGCGAAGAACACCGGCAGGGACACCGACCGATCCTGGTTCGGTCGATACAGGGCGATCTCCGGGACCGCGATCGCCGGCACGACGTACTCCATCGCCCCGACGTAGGGCAGCAGCCGGAACACGAGCCAGAAGATTACGTTCACCACCCCCAGGACCAGCAGCGCGATCACCTGGCCCCGGCTGCCGAACCGCGGGGGGATCGGGATGCACAACCCGAACCCGATCAGCATGATCACCCCGCCGAGCAGAGCGAGACCCTCGGCGATGCGGAACAGCGTCAGGCCCAGACTCAGGTTCTCGTTCCCGGACGTCACCCCGATCAGAAACTCGCCCGCGCTCAGCTTCACCGCCCCCTTCGATCCGCCGACGACCCGCACATAGCTCTCGGGGTCGCTGTAGCGCATGGCCAGCTTGGCGTATTCGGTGGACTGCGAAATGCCGATGAGCAGCGGCACCTGGCGCAGAACAACGCCGCCCATCCACGCCCAGAGCCCGACCGAGATGAGTATCAGGCCGATGCGCACCTTGTTCCAGCGTTCCGGCTCCAGCAGGGTGCGCTGGCGCGGGGCCTTGGACCGCCGCCCGGCGGCGCCGGCCGGCACCTTGGGTCCCCGGTCCTTTTTCTCCTCTTCCTCCTCGTCCTCGTCGTCCTTCTTCCGCTTCTTGTCGCCGCGCTCGTCGTCCCCCTTCTTTTTCTTCCTGTCCTCCGCGGGTGGGGCGGCCTCGAAACCCTCGACCAGTCCGTAGGCGCTGCCGTCATCCTCGTCTTCGGTTGGGGCGGGAACCGGGGGCGGCGCGGGAGCCGACGCGGCCGCGGGGATGGTCAGGTCGGCCCCGCACTTGTTGCAGCGGGCCTTCCGCCCTGCCTTGTCCGCGCCGACCTTCAGCGTATGCTGGCAGGCCGAGCACCGGAAGGTGATCGATTCCATCTGGCCACCCGGGGGGATGAAGAACCTGGCGAACCTGTTCCGCTGAGGGAAATTTAGTCACGCCCTTCGCCGAATGCAACCTAATCTCGCGCGCTCGGGTCCGAAGGATTGGACTTTGGAAAGCCCACGGGGCGCCACCCGTGGGCTTTCCGGATACCTGGAGGTGCCTGCCGCAAAGGGGCGAAACCGTTCGCATTTCTTCCGGCCTCCATGTAGAATAGAAGGAGCGAATTCGTGTCCGGCGAGGACCAGGAAGATGCCGACGAAACTACTCCCCTCGACTGGCGATGCGGCCCGCAGGCGGACCAGCCTGCACACCCTTCAGCAATACACGGATGCCCAGTTGCTGGAGCGGTTCGCCACGCGCAACAGCGAGACGGCGTTCGCGATCCTGGTCGAGCGCCACGGCCCTCTGGTCCAGGCGGTCTGCCGCCGCATCCTGCACAACTCCGACGACGCCGAGGACGCCTTCCAGGCCGCCTTCCTGGTGCTGGCGCGCAAGGCGCACACCATCCAGAAGCACCAGGCGCTGGCCAGCTGGCTCTACAAGGTCGCCTACCGGATCGCCCTGCGCGCCCGCACGGACATCTCCCGCCGCCGCGACCAGGAGCGCGAGGCGATCCAGAGTCAACTGCCGCCGACCCCGGCCGAGGCGGCGCAGCGCGAACTGGGCGAACTGCTCGATGAGGAGGTGCAGCGCCTGCCGGAGAAGTACCGGGCGCCGATCCTGCTCTGCTACCTGCAGGGTCAGACGAACGAGGAGGCCGCGCGACAGCTCAGCTGCCCGACCGGCACGGTCAAGGTGCGTCTCATGCGCGCCCGTAACCTGTTGCGCAAGCGCCTGAGCCGGCGCGGATTGGGCCTGACGGTCACCGGCCTCAGCGCTCTCCTCTTTGAAAACGCGGCGGTCGCCGCCGTCCCCGCGAACCTCGCTGGCGCCACCGCCGGCGCGGCCGCCGCCGGCAGTGCTTCGCCCTCGGTCGCGGGCCTGGTGGCGACGACTCTCAAGGCGATGTGCCTGACCAAGCTGAAGGTGGCGGCCGCACTCCTGCTGACCGTCCTCGTTGGCTGCACGGCCGACGGGCTTTCCCAGCGGGCCAGCGCCTCGGCTGAAGTGAAGCAACTCCGACCGGCCGACCCACTCCCCACTTCCCCACCCGCCCCGCTTCTGGTAGTCAGCCGCTGAAGTCCCCAGCCCGACCAGCCCGGAGCGCCAGCGCCGGGCTGGTAGATGGGCTGCGCGTCTACTGCGATGCCGCCTTGCGCAGGCTCGTCAGACGGAACAGCGCGCCGATGTCGTACCACCCGTCGGCGCAGCGGTTGGCACGGACCAGCGTGGCGGGCACCGCCAACCCCGGTGAGTTCGGACCGGTGGGCAGGCGCACGTACACCTGCGGCGTCGGGATTTCGTGCGGTAGGTAGAAGCCGATCCCACTCAGCGAGATGTCCTTGCCGCGGCACTCGATCGGCGCGCTGACCGTGCCGTCGGGCAGCAGGTAGCTGACCTGGACCGGGTGCGGCCACAGTAAGCGGTCCTGAGTACGTTTCTCCGAGTTGACCAGCAGGAACGCGCGCAGGTTTTCCAGCAGCGGAGCCCCGACCTCGTCGAGGAGCTGTGTCGCCCGCTTTCTGCCGCAGTGAAGAGTTCTCACCTCCGCCGCGACGTCAATCGGCGTGGCCGACAGCGCGTGCGGGCGGCTCAGCTGCACCCGGACCTCCAGCGCCGGACTCCGCCCGATCCACTGCCGCCAGAACGTCGTCGGTGTCGCCACCTCGAACGCGATGGCCTGGTCCTCGTCGCGCAGCGTTCGTCCATCCCACTGTTGCCGAAACCTGTCCAGCTGCGTCCGGGCGACGCCGACCGGCAACCCCGCCCGGAAGCGGAGACGCAGCCCGTCGCCCGCCGGCAGCAACCCGAGCGCTTCCTCGGCGGACGCGCTCTCGCCCCCGGCGGTAGCGGTCAGCTCGTGGAGGATGCGGTTCAGCGCGTCCTGGGACACGGCCGCGACCGCCGGGGCCGGCGCCGCAGGCGCCCGTCGCAGGCTCTCGATGAAGCGATCAGCCGGGGGCAGCGTCTCGGCCCCGCCCCCCGATCGGTCCCCCTCCAGCGCACGCACGAACGCGACGCAGCTCGGCCAGCGCCGGCCGGGATCGCCGTCCAGGGCTCGGGCGACGATGTCCCGGTCGGCGGCCGGCAGTGCGCTCACGTCTGGCCTGGTTCCGGCGCGGCCCGTGCCGGGGGCCGCACGCTGGCGCCCGCAGCCCGCAGATGTCCCGGTCAGCATCTCCTGGTAGATCATTGCCAGGCTGAACTGGTCGCAGGCGCGGCTGGCGTGGCCGTCGAGCAACTCCGGGGCGGAGTAGCGTGCGTTCCGGCCCGCGACCGGCTGTCCCGACGGGAGCCAGAACAGGTGGGCCAGCCCGAATTCCGCCAGCTGCACCCGCCCGTCGTGCAGTAACACGTTCCGCGGGTTCAGCCCCAGGTGGTGGATGGCCTGCTGCTCGTAAAGGTAGTCCACCGCCGCGGCGACGGCGCGCAGGTAGCCGAGCAGCTCGCTGCGCGGGACGCCGGCCTGCTTCTGAGTCCGGCACAGCTTCCACCGCTCGTGGAGGGTCTGTCCGACCCAGTCGCTGACCAGCACCAGCCGGCCAGGGTCGCACTGGACGACCTCGGTCGGGTTCACGGCCGGATGCCGCAGCGCCGTGAGCCGGACGACCGCTTCTTCGAGGCCGCGGGCGTCCCGGCTGCCCAGGCCGTAGACGAGCCGGACGAGACATGGCCTGCCGTCGGGCCGCCGCGCCTTCCAGACGTCGGCCAGCGGACTGCAGCCGACGCTGTCAACGAACTCATACCCGGTCAGGGCTGCGACCGCCGGAACAGCATGGCGCGACCGGCCAGGGGTGATGTCGAGCTCCGGCCGGGCGGTCTCGCGGCCGGCCAGGTCGCTCGGGTTCTCCGACCTGGCCGCGCCGTTGGCACCGGCCGGGCCGCGGCCCCTGGTCCCGCCCCCCACGTCCGCCAGCGCCTGCACCAGGGCCGTGCAGCTGGGGAACCGCTGGTCGGGATCCTTCGCCAGGGCGCGCGCGAGGATGGGGCGGTCTTCCTCCGGCACGGCGGCCAGGTTCGGCTCCCCCTTCGTGTGGAGTAGCAGGAGGTGGCGGGAGTTCTTCGCCTGGAAGGGCAGGGTGCCGGTCAGCAGTTCCTGGTAGGTGATGGCGAGGCTGTACTGATCGCAGCGCGGACTGATCTTGCCGAGGAAGATTTCCGGCGCCGCGTACAGCGGCGTGACCGCCCCGAGCTTCGCCCCCCCGCTGCCGCCGCCGAGGCTGTTGACCAGGCCGAAGTCGGCCACCTTGACGTGCGTGCTCACCAGGAACAGGTTGCGCGGCTTGACGTCCAGGTGCTGGAGTCCGTGGCGCTCGTTCATCAGATCGAGCACCTCGGCCGCCTCGAACAGGTAGCCGAGCAGCTCGCCACGCGGGATCCCTGGCCGGCCCGCCTGCTGGTGCTGCACCAGTACCTCGTGGAGGTTCCGGTCGGCCAGTTCGGTGACGATCAGCAGCTCGCCGTCGATGTGTTCCACCCGGTCGATCGACAGCAGGAACGGGTGGCGGATCGCCTTGATTCGCTCGATCGCCCGGAGTTCCTCGTCCGCCGCGGCGCCGCTGTCGAGGCCGTCGAGGTCGCCGCAGACGAACTTGATGGCCTTGAACAGGCCGCCGGGCGCCTCACACTTCCACACCTCGCCGAACCCGCCGCTGCCCAGCGGTTCGAGCAGCCGGTAACCGGGGATCGGTTCAACGAGGGGAGCTTTGGCAGCTGGCATGGACGGGCACCCCAGGCAACAAGCGGGCGGTCTTCGGGCCGGTGCTTCCGGCGGGAACGTTTTCCGGCACCCGTAGTTAGCCTAGGTCAGAAATTCACCCCGGTCCAATAACACAGCGGCCCGGCGAGCGGGCGTCGCTCGCCGGGCCGCCGAGAGTCACATCCCCGGGCCGGGCTGCATGTCCAGCCGGCGCGGGGTGTGCAGCTGCTGCCCCGTCGGGGCGCCCTGAATCGCCACGGGCGCATGGCCCATCTGGTGCGGGGGCACGACCGCAGCGGCCGGCACCGGGTACGGGCAGTGCGACCAGTCGGGCGGCCACGGCCACGGGCGCCAGCACGACTGATAGTAACCCCAGTTGGGGGTCTCGCACCCGGGCGGGCAGACCGGGCGGGGGCACCCCTTCTTGAACTTGATCTTTGGCGGGCCTTCCTGGCAGTGGTGGTACGGCGGCGGGCAATGGTGCCGCTGGCACCCCCCGGGGCCGCAGGCCATCCCCGGTCCGCTGTAGCACGTCGGGCACTCCTGCCCGAACGCCCCCGGCAGTACGCTGAGCACCGCCGTGAGGGTCAGGCAGCCGACCCTCGCCTTCATGAGTATTCGCCGGAACGACATCGAACCCCTCCCTGGTAGTGTCGGTACAACGGCGCGCGGGCGAGTCCTCCGTACCCACCCGCCCCGTTCTGCTCTGGCCGCTCAGCGTCGGAAGCCAACCGAGGAAGTCTGTCCGCCCAGCGAACCGCCTCCGCCGGACTGCCCCGTCATCGCCGGGAAGTACCGCCCGTAGTTGTAGAACACGACCGGGTGGCCGGTGGTCGGCAGGCCGCCGAGGGGCTGGTCGCCGAGGGTGAGCGGTCCCGTCATGCCGAATGCTCCGGGTGGTTGCGGAGGTTGTGCCTGCTGGACCTGGAGTTGCTGGAGTTGGCGTTGCTGCTGTTGCAGCTCCAGGGTCATGGTCCGCTGCGGCACCACCTGGCCGTAGTAGTTGACGGCCGGATTCCCGCCGCGGAGCATGTTCAGGTACGGACTGAAAGTCGGCCGCTGATACGGGGTAACGGGCCGGCGGCCGATCGTCTGGGCGGCGGCGCGGCCGGGGGTGAACATCGGCAACAGGGCGAGGGCCGCGGCCGCGGTGAGGGCAAAGTGCTTCATGATTGGACCCACCTGTTAAGCCGACGCGCCGCGTCGCTCCCAGTGTGACCCGATACACGGTGGTACGATTGCAAGCCTTGCGCCGGCCGTGACGGTTATTCCACTTCTCCTGCCGCCACAAGTAATGCACGCGGGCAGAAGATTGTCAACCGGGCAGGGGAGGGATTCTCGTCAAGCCCACGGGTCGCGTCCCGTGGGCTTGACGAGAACTCCTTGCACCCCATCCCCTTGAACCTGCGCTAGAACCCGCCGACCGCGACAAATCCGGCCCCCGTGCCGGTGCCGAAGTTGCCGGTGACGCTCCGGATCGCGCTGGACCCGAGCAGCGTCACGCCGAACAGCCGCTCGATCGGGGCGAGGGCCATCGACAGCCAGTTGTCGAAGGCGATGAGCGAGTTGGCCCGGATGAAGATGCGGTCGCCGGGGAACAGCTGGTAGTTGGTGCAGGTCTGTCCGCCCTCGGTGATGGCCCGCCAGTCCACCGGCAGGATCTGGTAGCACCCGTGGCCGCACGGGGCCGGCCGCGCCACCCAGATCTTCCGCTTCGACGACACCGGCGACAGCCCGCCGATGTTGGTGATCGCGTCCAGAACGTATTCGTTGCCGGTGATCGGGAACTTGTTGATCGCCTGGCCGAACCCGCCGCCGTCGGTGATGACGTAGTAGAACTTGCTGTTGTACGCGGCGATGTCCACCGACACCTGCGGGTTGAGGAAGAACTTCGACAGGTGTTTCTCCAGCACGCACTTGATCTGCCCGAGCGTCAGCCCGGCGACGTACAGCGACCCGTAATTGCCCAGGCCGATCGTTCCGTCCTGACGCACCAGGTGCTCACCGCGCGTCTGCTGCACGCCGCGGTACTGGACGACGGTCACCGACACCTGCGGGTCGCGCAGGATCCCGGCGAGGTGCTTGCGGAGCATCTCCTGCGCCTGCTCGACCGTTTGCCCGCCGATCACCGCCGACCCGTAGGAGAAGCCGAGGTTGACGCGCCCGTCGGGCGCGATGGTGTAGATGCCGGCGATCGGCTGGTTCGGCAGCGTCGGGGTGACGAGGATCTGAAGCTGGTCGAGCGGTTCGAGGTGGTACGGCCCGCACGGCACCAGGCGCAGCGTGTCGATGTACAGAATGTCCGGCGGGGCGACGGTGTACGGCGGGTGGGACGTCGGCGTCAGCTCCACCGGGAGCGGCCCCGGCCCCGGCGGGTGTTGGGCACCGTCCGGCCCGACGGGGTGCCCGCCGTAAGACGGCCCGGCAGGCGGGAGGACCGTCGCGCCCGGAGGCAGCCCCTGGGGCGCCGCCCCGTTCGGGCCGACGACGCCAGCCCCGTTGGGCAGGATCATCTCGCCCGAAACGTCAGTGTACGCCGCCTGCGCGACGCCCGTCGCGGTCTGTCCCGGTCCGGGGCGATGGCCGACCGGCCGGCCGTGGGCGGCGACGTAGCCGTTGTTGTGCCCGGCGAGCATCGGAGCCGTTGGCCCGCTGGGCAACTGGCACCCGGCGTTGCCCAGACAGGCTCCCAGCACTGTCCAGAGCCCCACGAGGAGCTTGCGCAGACCTCGATTCGACATGTCCCGACTCCTCCCCTTGGGTGGACCGGCGCGGCGCCGCAGCGCGCTCCCCGTCCTCCGCGGACCGATCCCTGGTGGGGGGATGCGACCTGACCTCGGCCGGCGGCCTGGTGCGGCCCGGGCGTCCCCCGACACCCGGGCCGCTTCCCCCTGCCCGCCCCCAACCCGAGTCGTTCTCCGGCGGCGGACGCGCAGGTCGCTCCCGCGACCGCGCGCACCGTGCCGGACTGGCCTGGAACGCCGGTCGTCGCACCCGGTCCCGTTCCGACGGAAAAGGATGTGCGCCGACCGGCGGCATTCGCTTCACCCGCCAGCCCCTCGACGGACAACCGGGATCGGGCAGACGGTGCCGACAGACAATTACGATTTGTGAGAGGGTGGGGTGATAACCAGGCACCGCAAGAAATGCAAGGCCAGTTTCCGGATTTCACCGGGGGGTGTCTCGCCGCCTCGGCTAACAGCCGTTCAACCCTGCTGACCCTGTAAGCTGCCCCTGGTCCGGGTAGAATCCTCTTTGATGCAAGGGGGTGGTTGGAGAGAAGGCTCCTGAAAGCCCACGGGTGGCGTCCCGTGGGTCAAGTCTCCAGCGCTGCCCCCCACGGGACGCCACCCGTGGGCTTGCCACAACAACTCCCTTGTCCCTTCCACCGTGAGGACACCCATGCCCGCGACCCCGAAGCGCCCCCCCATCGCAACCCTGATCGAACGGCTCCACACGGCCCACCCGAACCCGCGGTACGAGCTGGACTGGGAGACGCCGCTCCAACTCCTGGTGGCGACGATCCTGGCGGCCCAGTGCCCCGACGAGCGGGTCAACCGGGTCACGCCCGCCCTGTTCGCCAAGTACCCCGACGCCCGGGCGTTTGCCGAGGCCGACCTGTCCGAACTGGAGCAGGACGTCAAGCCGACCGGGTTCTTTCGCAACAAGGCGAAGGCGATCCAGGGCGCCTGCCAGGGTCTCGTCGCCCGGTTCGGGGGTGAGGTGCCGCGAACGATGGCGGAGATGCTCACCCTCCCGGGGGTGGCGCGCAAGACGGCGAACGTGGTGCTGACGAACGCCTACCAGATCCCGTCGGGCGTCATCGTGGACAGCCACGTCGCGCGCGTCAGTCTGCGCCTCGGCCTGACGACGCAGGACAGGCCGGAGCGGATCGAGGAGGATCTGATGAAGCTCGTCCCGAAGGACGAGTGGATCGCGTTCGGGCCGGCCGTGGTCCTGCACGGCCGGTACACCTGCAAGGCGAAGGCGCCGCAGTGCGGTGCGTGCCCGCTGGAGGACTTCTGCCCGAAGAAGGGCGTCTGACTCGGCGCCGTTTCGTGCCCCTGGACTCCCCTGAGGATCCCACCCCATGAAAGTTGATCTGCCCGCGAGCTGGAAGAAGGTGCTGTCGGCCGAACTGGCCAGGCCGTACTTCAAGGAACTGAGCGCGTTCGTGGACGGCGAGCGCGCCGCCCACAAGGTCTTTCCGCCGGAGGACGACGTCTTCAACGCCTTCAAGTACGCCCCCTACGACGAGGTGAAGGCGCTGATCCTCGGCCAGGATCCGTACCACGACGACGGCCAGGCGCACGGCCTCTGCTTCTCCGTTCGGCCCGGAGTGAAGGTGCCGCCGTCGCTGGTGAACATCTTCAAGGAGCTGAAGGACGACGTGGGCTGCAAGATCCCTAACAACGGCTACCTCGTCCCGTGGGCGAAGCAGGGGGTGATGCTGCTGAACGCGGTCCTGACCGTCCGCGCCCACACCCCGACGTCGCACGCCAACCACGGGTGGGAAACGTTCACCGACGCCGTCATCCGCGCTCTGAACGACCGGGAAGAGCCGGTCGTGTTCGTCCTCTGGGGCGCGTACGCCCAGAAGAAGGGGAAGTTCATCGACGCCGCCCGCCACCGCGTCATCCTCGGCGCCCACCCGTCGCCGCTATCGCAGAAGAAGTTCTTCGGCACGAAGCCGTTCTCGCAGGTCAACGCCGCGCTGAAGGAGTTCGGCAAGCAGCCGATCGACTGGCAAATACCCAATCTGTGATGGGGTTGCTTTCATCGGCAGGCTCACCCCGCGCCGCCCGCCACGCCGGGCAAGGTGAGGGTGAAACACGCCCCACCCTCGGGAGCGTTGACGGCAGCAAGCGCTCCGCCGTGGTCCTCGACAATGCGTTTCGACACGCTCAACCCCAGCCCCGTGCCCGTCTCCTTGGTGCTGGCGAACGGGGTGAACAGCCGGGCAGCGATCTCCGGGGCGATGCCGGACCCAGTATCCGCAACGTCGATCCGCACCCTTTCCCGCGAGCCGGTCAGCGTCACCGTAAGTCTCCCCCCCGTGGGCATCGCATCCAGGGCGTTGATGAACAGGTTCACCAGTACCGTCGAGAGCTGGCCGGCATCGACGTCCGCCCGCACCGGACCCGGATCGCCCTCCACCTCGACCGCGACTCCCTGCTGCCGAGCCCGGGCGCGGACGAGTTCGATGGCCGGCCCAACCACCTCGCGCAGGTCGCGGATCCGGCGGTGCAGGACCGGACGGCGGGCAAAGTTCAGCAGTCCCTGCACCGTCTGCTCGACGCGAGCAACCGCGCCGTGGATCACCTGCAGGTCCGGCTCGGTAAGGGGGGTGCGGTGGCGCGGGCGGAGCGCCCCCTCCACGAGGAGCTTGACGGACGTGAGCGGGTTGCGCACCTCGTGGGCGACGCTCGCGGCCAGATGTCCGACCGCCGCCAACTGTTCCGCCCGGAGCAGCTCGCGCTGATGGCGGTGCAGCTCGCGGGCCACTTCCGCCACCCGGCTGACGATGTACTGCAGCTGCCGGTCCAGCTCCTGAATGTCCCCACCCGCGGGGAGGGTTACCGACGCGACCTTGTGATCGAGCCGCCGGGTGATGTCCTGCACCCGCACGCGGAGCTGGTAGATCGACCGGCTCAACCCGCGCGCGATGCCGAAGCCGCTCAGCAGCCCGCTCAGCGGGGCGACGATGCCCAGCCCGAGCATGGCCAGGCGTACCAGCTGGCTCAGCTGCTCGGACTCGTGCGCCGTCTGCTCCATCTGCTCCTTGTTGACGCGCAGCAATTCCTGGCACGGCTCGACGACGTAGCGCACCGGGTGGCTGTCGTGCAGCGTGTGCAGGTCCGGGTTCGGGCCGAGGCGGGCCAGTTCCGCGGGGATCAGCCCCAGTTCGTGCCTGTACCGCTCGTACCCGGCGCGGATGGCCCGGGCATAGGCGTGTTCCTCTGGCGTGTGGGCCGAACGCGCCGTGCGCTCCAGCGACTCCTCGAACGCCTTGCGGATCTTGCGAACCGGGTCGTCCCGGGCGTGGGCCGGATCGACCAGGTTGAGGAAACTGTGGAAGCGCAGCTGGCGGACGCGGATCTCCAGCTCGAGGGTAGCCTGCAGGCTGGTCACCTCACGGGACAGCAGCTTGGCCAGGTCGCGCTGCTGGCGGCTGATGTGCCACGCGCTCACCAGACAGGCGACGAACAGCAGCAAGCCGATCAGGACCGCGGGGGCGGACACCTGAATGAGGAGTTTGCGGCTCACGGGCGCACCTCGCGCGGGAGAGGGAAAGAGGCCAGGCCGATCAGGAGGCATTGTACCCGGGCAGGCCGCGGGCGGAGCGCCCATCTCCGGTGCCGGCGGCCCGGGTTGATGCGCGTGGGAGTTTTGCGTGGTCCACGCATCGACTCGCTGATATGCTCAGGAGAGGTAAGCGCGTCGGCGATGTCTCTCCGCCACCCGACCGCCCCTCACCCACCCAGGCACCCGGATGGGAAGACCGCGTCCGGGCCATGCCGCCAAACCGCCCGCTCGCCGTTGCGGCGACTGTACTCGCAGCGGCTCGATTCGCGTTGAAGCGGTCGATCTTTCCAGGGAGTTGTCTCATGCGATTCGCGATGTTCTGCGCGGTGGCGGCGGTCTGTTCCTGTGGAGCCCTCGTCGGCGGCGCCGGCGAGAAGGGCGGGGGACAGCCGCTCTTCAACGGCAAGGATCTCAGCGGGTGGAAGTTCCGCGGCGGCGAGAAGGCCGCGAAGAAGAGCCGGTGGATCGTGGCGGGCGGCGTCCAGCTCGACCCGAAGGCGCCCGGCCGACTCACCGCCCTGAAGGACGGCGCGGGCGTCCTGCTCAACGGCGGCGACGGCCGCGGCGTGGACCTGCTCACCGAGGCTCAGCACGGCGATTGCGCGCTGCACGTCGAGTTCATCGTCCCGAAAGGGAGCAACTCCGGGATCTACTTCCAGGGGCAGTACGAGGTGCAGATCCTCGATAGCTTTGGCAAGCAGGACAGGGATCTGAAATTCGGCGACTGCGGCGGCATCTACAACCACGCCCCGCCGCGCACCAACGCGAGCAAGGCGCCCGGCGAGTGGCAGTCGTTCGACGTGGTCTTCCGCGCCCCGCGCTTCGACGCGAAGGGCAAAAAGACGGCCAACGCGAAGTTCCTCAAGGTGATGCACAACGGCACCGTGATTCACGAGAACGTCGAACTCAAGGGGCCCACGACCTCCGCGCTGGGCGGGCCGGAGCGCCTGACCGGGCCGCTCATGCTACAGGGCGACCACGGCCCGGTGGCGTTTCGGAACCTTCGCCTACAGCCGGTGAAGGTGGATTGACGGCCAGCGGGTTGCAGCCCGGCCGCCGAGGTCGTACACCCTTCTTCATGTCCAGGCAACGCAAGCTGAAGAAGGTGCCGGAAATCCCCATTGTCGGCGAGGTGGACGACTGGGAAGCCGACGTGGTGCGCTCCCTGCTGGAGCTGCCGGCGGGGGGCGATGTCACCTTCTACATCGACTCGGCCGGGGGCAGCGTCTACGGCGCGCTGGCGGTGATGACGGTGCTGCTCCACCGCAAACTGAACGGCACGGCCATCGTGATGGGCGAGTGCTCGTCGGCCGCGTTGCTGCTGTTCGCCGCCTGCAAGCGCCGGCTGGTGACGCCATATAGCACTCTGCTCTTTCACCGGATGCGCTGGCAGAGCGACAAGCGCGTCGGCAGTGAGGAGGCCTACCGCTGGGCGCAGCACTTCGACGAGATGGAGAAGGAGTTGGACAACCTGCAGGTCCGGTTGTTTGGCGCGGCCGAGGACCAGATCCGAACGTGGACGGGTGGCGGCCACTACGTCACCGGGCCGCAACTGGTCGCTGCTGGCCTGGCCGAGTTGTTACCGCTGTAAGGCGGCCAAAGCCCACGGGTGGCGTCCCGTGGGCTTTGAGCCCTTCGTCAGACCTCCGGCAAGGTCTTCAGCGCCTCGCGAAACTCGTCGGCGTCCTGGAAGCGCTTGTTCGGGTCGCGCTCGACCGCCCTGAGCAGGAACGCGGCCGTCTTCTCGTCCATTTCCGGCCGGCGCTCGCGCGGATCGCGCGGCGGCGTGTTCATGTGGCTGAGCAGCGTCTGCATCGACTCGGCCTTTTCCCACGGCAGGTCGCCGGTGTACATCTCGTAAGCCGTTACTCCCAGGGCAAACAGGTCCACGCGATGATCCGTCGTCATGCGCTTGATCAGTTCCGGCGCCAGGTAGTTCGGCGTGCCGGTGCGGTTGCCGGGGCGACAGAATTCGGGCCGGTACGGGATGGTCAGTCCGAAGTCGATGATCTTCACGACCCCTTCCTGGGTCACCATGATGTTGCGCGGGCAGATGTCGCGGTGCAGATACCTGGCCCTGTGGACGTAGCCGATCCCGGCCGCGACCTGGGACAGGATCTCGACGCGGTTGCTCTCCAGTTTCGGGCTGCTCGTCTCGATCAGGAAGTTCAGGCCCATCCCGTCGATCAGCTCCATCACCAGGTACTGCTCTTTCTCCGTCGTCCACCCGTGCTCGAACGTCTGAACGACGTTTTTGTGCTTCAGAGCGGTGCAGATGGCCCCTTCCATCGGCCGTTTTAGTCCCGGAAAGCGGGCCTCAAACTTGGCGGTCTTCTCCCGATCGAGCAGCTTCAGGCAGACGGTGCGCCCGAGCTGTCTATCGCGGGCTCGCCAGACCTTCGACATGCTGCCCTGTCCGGTCCGCCCCAGCAGCTCGAACCGCTTGCTAACGTTGATGCGCGGCAGACTGTCCTTCTCCCTGGAGCCGAACAGCTCTTTTAGCTTCGCGAGGAATCCCATACCGCCCCGGGGGTCAGTGTTCGCAATAATCGATGATCCGCGCCAGTTCGGTCCGCAGATCCTTGCGATGAATGATGCGATCGATGAACCCGTGCTTGGCCAGGAATTCGCTGGTCTGGAACCCTTCGGGCAGTTCGAGGCGGACCGTGTTCCAGATGGTCCGCTTGCCGGCGAAGCCGATCAGGGCGCCGGGTTCGGCGAGGGTCAGATCGCCCTGCAGGGCGAAGCTCGCCGCCACTCCGCCCATCGTCGGGTTGGTGAGCACCGAGACGTACAGCCCGCCGGCCTGGTCGTAGCGGGCCAGGGCGGCGGACACCTTGGCCATTTGCATCAGCGACAGGATGCCCTCCTGCATCCGCGCCCCACCACCCGAACCGCTGACCAGGATCAGCGGTAGCATCAGCTTCGTCGCCTCCTCGGTCGCGCGGGCGAGTTTCTCGCCGACCACCGAGCCCATGCTGCCGGCCATGAACGAGAAGTCCGTCACCCCGAACACGACCGGCCGGCCGCGGATGTAGCCGCGCCCGACCACCGCCGCGTCGGCCATCCCGGTCTTGGCCTGCTCGGCCTTGAGCCGGTCGGCGTACCCGATCCGGTCGCGGAACCCCAACGTGTCCCTGGGTCGCAGGTTGGTGAACCACTCCTCGAAGCTCTCGGCATCGAGCAGCTGGCGGATGCGCTCCCGCGCGCCGACGTAAAAGTGGTAGTTACACTCGGGGCAAACGTTGAACCGCGTCTCCGCCTCCTTGCGGAAGATGGTCGCCTTGCACTGCGGGCAGCGGATCCACAGCCCTTCCGGAACGCCACGCTTGGGCCGCTCGCCGTTTGCCATGCTCGGATCCCGAAACCACCCGGGAGGCCGCCGGCCCCGCGAACGCACAGGGCACGAAAGGCGCCGCTGGAGCCGTCTCTTCCTGACGTTACGCTCTGTATCTCAACTCACAACCGGGAAAGCGTCAAGGCCTATTGGGCATCGTCGATCTGTGCCAGCGCCTTGAACGGCGTTCCCTCGACGTACTCCAGGAAGGCGCCGCCGCCGGTCGAGACGTGCTTCATCTTCCCATCGAGGCCGAATTCCTCGACGGCGTCGGCCGTCTCGCCCCCGCCGACAATGGTGACGGCCATCGCGGCGGCCATCGCCTGGGCGACGGCGCGCGTGCCCTGGCTGTACGGCGCGTCCTCGTATTTGCCCATCGGCCCGTTCCAGACGACCGTGCGCGCCGCCCGGATCTCCGCGGCGTACTTCTCGATCGTCTTCGGCCCGATGTCCACCCCGACCCAGCCGTCGGGGATGTCGCCCTCGACCACCTTCGCCGTCTCGGGCGCCTCGAGCTTCTGCACAACCAGGTGATCGACGGGCAGAACGATCTTCGCACCGCCGAGCTGGAGCAGTTCGCACGCCACGTCGAGCTTGTCCGCCTCGACCTTCGAGCCGCCGACACCGCGTCCCTGCGCCTTCATAAAGGTGTAGGTCATCGCGCCGCCGATCAGGGTGGCATCGACGCGCGACAGCAGCGCCTTGATGAACCCGATCTTGTCCGACACCTTGGCGCCGCCGAGGATGGCGACGAATGGCCGCTCTGGCGCCGCCAGCAGCCGGTCGAGGATCTCCAGCTCCTTCGCGACCAGCAGCCCGACGACGCGCGGTTTGCCCGTCATCGCGGCCGGCACGGCGACCATCGAGGCATCCTCGCGGTGGCAGGTGCCGAAGGCGTCGTTGACGTACACGTCCGCCAGCGCCGCCAGCTGCTTCGCGAAGTTCTCGTCGCCGGCCTGCTCGCCGGGGTTGAAGCGCAGGTTCTCCAGCACGATCACATCGCCCGGCTGCATGGCCTGCACCGCCACCGTGACGCCCGGACCGACGGCCTCGTCGAGCTTCTTGACGGGTCGGCCGAGCATCTGCCCGAGGCGATCGGCTACTTTATCCATCTTGAATGGTGCATCCTTCTTCGGATCGCCCTTGGGCCGGCCGAGGTGGCTCATGAGGATCACGGCGGCTCTGCGTTCGAGCAGCTTCTGGATGGTGGGCAGCGCGCCGCGGATGCGGCGGTCGTTGGCGACGTTGCCGGCCGCGTCCTGGGGCACGTTAAAATCGACGCGGACCAGGACGCGCTTGCCGTGCAGGTCAGGCAGGTCGGCGACGGTCTTCTTCGGCATGATGTCCCTCAAGGAAGAGGAACGAACCACAGAGGAAGGGATTCGTTTATGCTTTACGGATCATATACCGCAGCAGATCGACGCAGCGGTACGAGTAGCCCCACTCGTTGTCGTACCAGCTGACCAGTTTGAAGAAGCGGTTGTTTAGCTCGATGCCCGACCCGGCGTCGAAGATGCTCGAGTGCGCGTCGTGGATGAAGTCGGTCGAGACGACCTCGTCGGTGGTGTAGGCGAGGATGTCCTTCAGGTACGTCTCGCTCGCCCGCTTCATCGCCGCGCAGATGTCCTTGTAGCTCGTCTCCTTGACCGTCCGCACCGTCAGGTCCACGACCGAGACGGTCGGCGTCGGGACGCGGAACGCCATGCCGGTCAGCTTGCCCTTGACCTCCGGGATCGCCAGGCCGACCGCCCTCGCCGCGCCGGTCGTTGACGGAATGATGTTAATGGCCGCCGCCCGTCCGCCCTTCCAGTCCTTCTTCGACGGGCCATCGACCGTCTTCTGCGTCGCGGTGTAGCTGTGGACGGTGGTCATCAGCCCTTCCTCGATGCCGAAGCCTTCCTTGAGGAGGACGTGGACCACCGGCGCCAGGCAGTTCGTCGTGCAGCTGGCGTTCGAGATGATGCTGTGCTTGCCGGCGTCGTACTTCTCGTGGTTGACGCCCATGACGACGGTGAGATCCTCGTTCTTCGCCGGGGCGGAGATGATCACCTTCCGCGCGCCGGCGGCCAGGTGGCCGCGCGCCTTCTCCGCCTCGGTGAACAGGCCGGTCGATTCGATGACGTACTCGACGCCGAGCTGCTTCCACGGCAGGGCTTGCGGACCTTCCTTGACGGACAGGCACTTGATCCGGTGGCCGTTGACGACCAGCGTATCGTCCTCGGCGACGGACGCGGACGACTTCTCGCTGGTGATCTCGCCCTTGAACCGGCCCTGCGTCGAGTCGTACCTGAGCAGGTAGGCGAGGCTGTCCGCCGGCACCAGGTCGTTGACCGCCACCACGTCGAGAGCCTTGCCGAGCAGCCCCTGTTCCACCAGAGCCCGGAACACGAGGCGGCCGATCCGCCCGAACCCGTTGATGCCCACCTTCACTGCGGCCATGTGCGATCTCCTTGTCTCGTCCGGCGGCGCCCCGTGCGGGTCAATAGCCGGAATTCCCTTGCGTTCGTAGGGTATAGCCTATCGGCGGATGGACGTTCAGGCGAGGGTCGGCGCCGCTCGCCACACAACCCCCAGGCACAACCGCGAGAGAATAATCATGGCAGACGCGATCCGTGTGGCAGTGACCGGGGCAGCGGGGCAGGTGGCCTACTCGATGCTCGGCCGGCTCGCGTCGGGCGAGGTGTTCGGCCCGACCACGAAGGTCATCCTCCAGCTGCTCGAAATCCCGCAGGCGCTGCAGGCGCTCGAAGGCGTCGCGATGGAGCTGGAGGACTGCAGCTTCCCGACGCTGAAGGAAGTTATCGTCACCGACGACGCGAACCGGGCGTTCGCGGGCTGCAACTGGGCTCTGCTGGTGGGCGCGTTCCCGCGCAAGCAGGGGATGGAGCGCAAGGATCTGCTCGGCATCAACGGCAAGATCTTCGTCGGCCAGGGCAAGGCGATCGCCGCCAACGCCGCGAAGGACGTGCGCGTCCTCGTCGTCGGCAACCCGTGCAACACGAACTGCCTGGTCGCGTACAACAACGGCCGCGACATCCCGGCGGAGCGGTGGACGGCGATGACCCGGCTGGACCACAACCGCGCCCGGTCGGCGCTGGCGAAGAAGGCCGCCGTCGCCAACGAGGCAGTGACGTGCGTGACCATCTGGGGCAACCACTCGAATACACAGTACCCGGACTTCACGAACGCGAAGATCAACGGCCGGCCGGCGACCGAGGTGATTACCGATCGGAATTGGCTCGAAACCGTGTTCGTGCCGCAGTGCCAGAACCGCGGCGCGGCGGTCATCAAGGCGCGCGGTCTGTCGTCGGCGATGTCGGCGGCGAACGGCGCGCTCGACCACGTCAAGAGCCTGCTGCAGGCGACGCCGGCCGACGACTGGGTGAGCATGGCGACGGTGTCGAAGGGCGCGTACGGCGTGCCGGCCGGGCTGGTGTTCGGGTATCCGTGCCGGACCGACGGGAAGGGGAACTACACCGTGGTGGAGGGCGTGAAGCTGGACGCCTTCGGCCAGCAGAAGTTCCAGGCGACGCTGAAGGAACTGGAGGAGGAGAAGGACGCGGTCAAGGACTTGCTGCAGGGGTAGGAGACTTCAGGAGGAGTTTCGCGCAAAGACGCAAAGAGCGCAAAGGAGGTCTTCCTTTGCGCTCTTTGCGTCTTTGCGCGAAACGCTCCTCATCTTGCCTTGAGTCTGCCTGGCGGCTCCCGGTATCCGCTCGCCTTCACCACTCCCGGCTGTGGCTCGTTGAGCCGGTCCGTCTCGCTAACTTCGGGAAGGTGCCTCGGCGATTGGCTGACCAGGGGATCGGCTTGGCCACTGCCGACCACTCCCGTACCGGCACCGGCGGGCACACTCTCCCTGGCGTGCTTCATCAACCCCTCCAGACAACCCAGAATCATCCGCTGCTGCTCGCTGAAGCGCTCCGGATCCGTCTGCGCGAACAGCTTCAGTCGTTCGGCGTTGCGGATGATCGTTGACACGACCTGCCGCGCGTCGGGCTTCAACTCGCTGAGCACGGTGATCGTTACCAGGAAGGCATCGGGCGAGCGCGTCTCGTTCAGGATCGTCAACAATTCGTTGACGAACGTCGCGTTCTCGTGCGCGGCTGCCGCGGGCAGGTTGACCAGTGTGGCGGCCAGGGCGAACAGCCCGCAGAGGATTCGGCTCCTTCGCATTTCCTCGCCCTCCCCATGGCGCCTCAGTTGCCCGCGAACGTTTCCGTGTAACTGCTCTGGAAGCGATAGCTGCTCCCCTCGCCGCGGTGGCCCTGCACGGCCTGGTCGATGCGCAGCCGCGCGCTGTGTAGCCGGCCGTTCGCCGCGTCGAAGACGATTTCGCCCTCGGGCATCTTCTGCAGTAGCGGCAGGCGCTCCGCCGCCCCCTCCGGCAGGTTCTTGAACTGGGTCGCCAGCGTTATCGTCGCGCTGGTTCCCTCGACCTTCGCGCAGGTGTAGCGCTGCGACGCCTCGAACTGCTCGCCGGTGCCCTGCGGCGGATCGAGCGTCACCTTGTAAGTGCGCGACCACGTCTGGCCGGGTGTCGCCGCGACTCCCGGCACGATCAGCTGAAACGGCAGCTCGGCCTCGAAGCGGTTCGGCGGCCCCTGCTTCACCTCGACCACGCGGCCGTAGGGGTCAACGATCACCACGGCGACCGGCTGGCCGACGTACTTCGCCATCTGGTCGCGCAGCTCCGGAGTGCTTTTGTCCGGGTTCGCGGAGTCGAACAGGAGGACACCGCCGCCCGGCCGCGTCTGCTCGTGGCGCAGGGCCGTCAGCGACAGCTGCAGCGTCGCGGTCCCCTGGGCATCGACCGCCAGCACCTGCCAGCGCTTGACGAGGTCCACCTTCGACGTCGTTTCGACCTTGTCCCCGCCGACCGTCTCGGTCGCGGTGGAAACGTGTTCGACCCGGTACGTCAGAACCTGGTTGGGCTGCCAGCGAAAGCGCCACGGCGCCCCCTGAGCGCCCGCGGGCGCCACCAGCGCCAGGCCAGCCAGCACCGCCAGAGCGTATTTGTGCATCTCTGCCCCTCCTTCCTTCGGGACTGCCGCAAGCGGCTGGCGATATAACAGAGGCGACAGAGGCGAGCCAGACCAATCCGCCGTCTCGCCAACCCGGGTTGACACCTCCCCCATTTCCTCACTACAACCCCTTGCCTGAAGGCAACGCCGGACGCCCGGTGGAAGGGAGGAGCATGGACGCGCCGGAACTGGAACCACCCGCACGCTGGCGCTGGCGGGCGCTCGCCCTCGTCCTGATCCTCGGCTCGGCCGCCCTGCGGCTTGCCTATCTTGCCGGCGACTGCCCGCTCGACCTGGCGCCCGACGAGGCCCACTACTGGGACTGGTCGCGCCACCTCGACTGGAGCTACTACAGCAAGGGGCCGGTCGTCGCGTGCCTGATCCGTGCCGGGTGCGCGCTCGCTGGCCCGTTCGCCGCCGACCTGACCGGCACGGAGGCGCTGGCGGTCCGCCTGCCGGCCGTTCTCTGCGGCGCCCTGCTGCTCCTGAGCGTCTACGTCCTGACCGTCCAGGTCTGCCGGCGCGAGGCTCTCGCCTGCGCCGCGGTGGCGGTGGGCCTGACGCTGCCCGTCATCGCCGCCGGCTCGACGCTGATGACCATCGACGCCCCTTACACCTGCTGCTGGGGCTGGGCGCTGGTGCTGGGACACCGGGCCGTGTTTCGCGGGTCGGGGTGGGCGTGGCCGGCGGCCGGGCTGGTGGTCGGGCTGGGGATCCTGGCGAAGTACACAATGGTCCTGTGGTTGCCGTCCCTCGCCCTGTTCCTGCTCACGTCGCCAGATCACCGCCGCTTACTGCTCCGCCCCGGTCCGTGGGTGGCGGGCGGCGTCGCGGCGATATGCTGCCTGCCGATCCTGCTATGGAACGCCCAGCACGACTGGGTTTCGTTCCGGCACATCAGCGGGCTGGCGGGGCTGCGCGAGCGCGCGGCCGGCGTGCGCTGGCTTGGGCCGCTGAACTTCGTGGCGGTGCAGTTCCTGCTGTTCCTGGGGTTCTGGTTCATCGTCTGGGTGCGGGCGATGGTGACGTATCGGCCGTGGGCGGAGACGCGGCCCGAGTACCGCTACCTCTGGTGGACGTCGGCCCCGATGTTCCTGGTGTTCCTGCTGTTCGCGTTCAAGACCGGCGGCGGGGAGCCGAACTGGCCGGTGACGGCCTACGTCTCCGGGCTGGTCCTCGGAGTGGCGTGGCTCGCGCGGGAGCTGCGAGCGGCCCGCGGGTGGTATCGCGGGCTGACGGTGGGCGGGCTCGGCGTCACCTGCGCGCTCGGGGTGTTGCTGACGCTGACGGTACATCACAGCGCGTGGGCGTGGCCGGCGCTGACGCGCCTGGCCGGTCCGCCGACCGAGACGCAGCCGTTGCCGCTACGGCGCGTCGATCCGACCTGCCGGCTGCGCGGGTGGAAGACGCTCGGCGCGGCGGTCGATGAAACCTGCGATGCCCTGCGCCGCACCGGGGTCGAGCCGGTGCTGGCCGCGTCGTCGTGGAGCCTGCCCGGCGAGGTCGCGTTCTACTGCCGGGGCCACCCGACGGTTTATTCGTTCGGCCTGCCGTTCGGGGACCGGCGCAGCCAGTACGACTTCTGGCGCCCGAACCCGGTCGCGGATCCGGACGTGTTCCTCGGCCGCACGTTCGTCGTGGTCAGTCCGGGGCCGCTTCGGCTGGAGGAGATGTTCGCCCGGGTCGAGCCGAGCAGGGTGGTCACCCACACGGAGGCGGGCCAGCCGGTGGCGCGCTGGCACGTCACCGTCTGCCGCGGCTACCGGGGGTCTGACGCCCTGGCGGGCGGGAATGGGAGTCCCGCGTACTGAATCTGCCAACCGCGGCTGAGGCGTCTACCCGCCGCGAGCGCCAGCGCGCGGGGCTGACCGCCCGCTGGCGCGCGGCGAGTAAACTACGAGCGCCCCATGAGGGTCTGGAGAACGTACATCTCCAACCCCTCGTAATCGCGCTCGGCGCGGAACGCCTCGACCTTCGGCACGTCAAGGGCGCGCACGATATCGAGCAGGTGCAGGAACATCGCCCGACTGTTGGTCAGGTGGCGCGTCTGGTCGGCGGCCCTGGTGGTGCGCATCGCCTTGACGTCCAGCCCGATGCAGCCGTCGTAGCCGCCGCGCTCGAGCACCCAGACGGTGTTGAACGCCCGCCGCAGGTCCACCGATCCGAATGCCTTGTCCTGGTCGTACTTCAGCCCGTTCTGGTCGTTCAGGTGAACACTCCACAACTTGCCGTGCCACAGCGCGTACGCCATGTCGTCGGACGGGTCGAGCCCGGCCAGGATCGAGTGGGCTGACTCGATCAGCACGCCGACACGCGACGGCTCGGCCGTCCGGTACAGCAGGCCCATGAAGTGGCCGACCGTCGGCAGGTACGCCTGGTCCATCGGCTCGTTCGGCTTCATCTCGCCCAGGATGCGAACCGTCCGGTCGTACTCGAGCAGGGCGTTGACTGCGTCCACGATCCGCCCGACCGACGTCAGCGGCTCCTTCGCCTCGCGGATGTACGTCCCCTCGCGCGCCAGCCACAGGACGATGTCCTTGCACCCCAGGGCGTTGGCGATGTCGATGGCGCGGCGGGAGCGGTCGAGCGCGTACCGGCGCTCGCTGGCGCTGTTGGAGGTGTATCCGCCGTCGATCGTCTTCGGGTGTTCCCACAGGCGCGGGGCGACGAACTCGCAGAACAGACCCTCGCCGTCGAGGATCTTCTTCACCTTCGCGGTCCCGCGCAGGGTCGCCTGCGGGTCGAGGTCGGCCTCGACGACGTCGTCATCGTGGAACTGCACGCCGTCCATGCCGAGCTTTTTGTACTCGCGCATCTTCGCGGCAAATGCGACCTCCTTGCGGACCGGGGGGCCGAACGGGTCGGCGCCGGTGCTGATGTTCCACGGACCGAAGGTGAATCGGTAGGTATGCCTGGCGTTGTCGGCCATTCAAGTTGTCTCCCCGAAATGCCGATGCAAGTGTGAGGTATCCGGTCGAAACGGCCCCGGTCAGGTGAGGAAACCTAAGGCAAGTTCCAGGAGGAGGGTGTGCCAGGGGCTTTCCACAGCCCCTGGCACACCCTCCTCCTGGAACTTGCACTAGCGCAGGCCGTCCGTGACGTTCGGAACCTGGTCGCGCTTGATGATTTGCGTCGCACCTTCCGAGGAGACGAGGGTGGTGAGGTCCGTGTCCTGGGACGGCTCTCCCCGCAGGGCGAGGCGAAGTTCCAGGACCAGCGGACCTACCGCCACGCGATCGCCGTCCGCGAGTAACTGCTCGCCGGTGACGAGGGTGCCGTTGACAAGGGTGCCGTTGGTGCTGCCCAGGTCGCGCAGGCGGACTTCTTCGGGGGTGACGCGCAGGAGGCAATGCTGGCGGCTGACGGAAGGACTGTCGGGGCGCACATGGCACTCCGGCCCTCGGCCGAAGACGAACTCGCCAACGGGGAAAGTCAGCCGTTTGCCTCGGGGCTTTCCGTGGACCACCAGTAATTGCGCCTCCATGTCGGCTCCTTTTCAGGGGTTCGGCCTGGGCGCCCGCGCACTCCACTGACCCGCACCCACCTGGACTCTCGGCCTGGGGGTGAATCCCTGATGGTTGGTTTGAAGTGCCGTCCCGTTTATCGGTGTCGAGGGTGGCACGCATGCGGTTGGTGTGGGGTGTTATCTCCGTACAACACAGACTGATTATGCGCCATCGGCGGCCGGAAAGCAACAAGCAACCGGCAATCCGGGCACGCGGGCACGCGGAGGAAGGGACGCAGGGGCTCAAGAACCGGCCACGCCCGGCCAGTGCCAGGACGCCCGTCCGATCAACCCGGAGCGCCAGCGCCGGGCACGTCAGGCTCCCGCGCTCACGCTTCGGGCTCGGACACAAGTAGAAATCCCGAAGAAAGTTCTTGCCCCTCCTCCCCCTGTTTGGGAAGATAGTTCTTACCTGCCACTCCCCAACATACCTGCTTACTCACTCACGCGGAGGAGTCTGCGATGACCCTGGTCCGACGTTTGCTTCTCACCTTCGCCCTGCTCGCCGCGTGCCTGCCGCCGGCGCGCACCGACGACACCGGGAAGAAGGAGAAGCTTCCCGACCAGGTCAGTTACTACAAGCACGTCCGCCCGATCTTCCAGCAGCACTGCCAGGGCTGCCACCAACCGGCCAAGGCCGAGGGCGGTTACGTCATGACCACTCACGCCGACCTCTTCAAGAAGGGCGACCACGACGTCCCCGGAGTCGTCGCCGGCGCGCCCGCGAAGAGCCTGCTCGTCGAGCAGATCGTGCCGCAGAAGGGGCAGAAGCCCGCCATGCCGCGCGGCAAGGATCCGCTCACCGATCACCAGGTCGCCCTCATCAAGAAGTGGATCGCCGCGGGCGCGAAGGACGACAGCCCGGCGTCGAGCCGCGTCGTGGTGGACATGGAGCATCCGCCGGTCTACACCCTGCCGCCCGTCATCACCGCCCTGGCGTACGCGCCCGACGGGAGCCTGCTCGCCGTCGGCGGCTACCATGAGGTGCTCATCCACAGGGCCGACGGGTCCGGGCGTGTCGCCCGCCTGGTCGGCCTGTCGGAGCGCATCCAGGCGCTCGCCTTTTCGCCGGACGGCAAGTGGCTCGCGGTCGCGGGCGGTTCGCCGGGGCGCTTCGGAGAGCTGCAGGTCTGGGACGTGGCGAAGAAGCGCCTGAAGTTGTCGCTGCCGGTCAGCCACGACACCCTCTACGGCGTGAGCTGGTCGAACGACGGCACGAAGCTCGCCTTCGGCTGCCCCGACAACAGCGTCCGGGCGGTCGAGGCGGCCACCGGCAAGCAGATCCTCTTTCAGGGCGGCCACAACGACTGGGTGCTCGGCACAACCTTCTCGCGCGAGGACGAGTATCTCGTCTCGGTCAGCCGCGACATGTCGATGAAGCTGATCGAGGTCAAGACCGAGCGGCTGATCGACAACATCACAAGCATCACGCCGGGCGCCCTCAAGGGCGGGCTGGCGGCGGTTGCGCGCCGGCCGCTGAAGGAGAAGAAGCTGTCGAAGGTGCCGCCGGACGTCAAGGGCGGCACGCCGAAGGTCTATGACGAGGTCATCTGCGGCGGCAGCGACGGCACGCCGCGGCTGTACAAGATCCACCGCGAGACGAAGCGCCGTATCGGCGACGACGACAACAAACTGCGCGCCTACGCTGCCATGCCGGGCCGCGTCTGGGCGCTGGCGTTCGACGCTGCCGGCGGCCGGTTCGCGGCCGGTAGCAGCAGCGACGGCACCGGCGAGATCCGCGTCTACCAGACCGATGACGGCAAGTTCGTCGCCTGCAAGGGGCAGCGCGGTCCAGTGTACGCCGTCGCCTTCCGCCCGGACGGCACGCAGGTCGCGTCGGCCGGGTTCGACGGCACGGTGCGCCTCAACAACGCGGCCGACGGTGCCCTGGTGCGCGAGTTCGTCCCCTGCCCGCTGACGCCGCAAAAGACCGCCGGGAAGTGACACCTCCCAGGCCCACGGGCGACGTCCCGTGGGCGACACGCGGCCCACGGGACGCTGCCCGTGGACTTTGGCAACACAACCTGGACCACCCAACCGCACGCGCGTGAGAGCCAAGCACATGAAACCGACCCGTTCCCGATCCACTCGCTGGCTGATCGCCCTGGCCCTGGCGGTCGCGCCGGCCGCCGCCCACGCCGACACGCCCACGGAACAACTTCCGCCGGGGGCGCAGCTCGTCCGCATCGAGGCCGCTCCCGCCGCCGTCACCCTCCAGGGGCCGTTCGCGTACTCCCAACTCCTTCTCACCGGCCACCTGGCGAACGGCGAAAAGCTGGACGTCACCCGGATGGTGAAGTTGGAGCAGCCGCCGCCGCTGGTCAAGGTGTCGCCGACCGGACAGATCCGGCCGGTCGCGGACGGCGCCGCGAAGCTGTCGTTCGCTCTCGCCGGCCAGCAGGTGACCGTTCCGGTAACGGTCCGCGGTCAGAAGGACGCCGTCGCCGTCAGTTTTATCCGCGACGTGATGCCGGTCCTGGGAAAGCTCGGGTGTAACTCCGGCACCTGCCACGGCTCGGCCCAGGGGAAGAACGGCTTTCAGCTGTCGCTGCGTGGATACGACCCGCAATTCGACCATCGGGCTCTGACCGACGACATCGGCGGGCGGCGCTTCAACCGCGCCTCGCCGGATCACTCGCTCATGCTGCTCAAGGCGTCCGGCGGCGTCCCCCACGTCGGCGGGGTGGTGACCCAGCCCGGCGAACCGTACTACGAGATGCTCCGCCTGTGGATCGCCCAGGGGGTCAAGCTCGACCGCACGAGCCCGCGCGTGACGCGCATCGAGGTGCTGCCGGCCAACCCCGTCATCCCGCTGCCGAAGATGAAGCAGCAGATGACGGTTCACGCCACCTACAGCGACGGCAAGGTCCGCGACGTGACCGCCGAGGCGTTTATCGAGATCAGCAACATCGAGGTCGCCAAGGCCGACAAGGCCGGCCTGGTGACGGCGGAGCGGCGCGGTGAGACGGCGGTCATGGCCCGGTACGAGGGCGCCTACGCCGCCACCACCCTGATCGTCATGGGCGACCGCACCGGCTATGCGTGGGCGCCTGTCCCCGAGAACAACTTCATCGACGGCCTCGTCTACGAGAAGCTCAAGCAGGTCAAGGTGCTCCCGAGCGACCTCTGCACCGACGACGAGTTCATCCGCCGCCTGTATCTCGACCTGATCGGCCTGCCGCCGACGCCCGCGGAGGTCCGGGCGTTCCTCGCCGACACCCGCCCGACCCGCGCGAAGCGCGACGCCCTGATCGACCGGCTGATCGGCAGCCCGGACTACGTCGAGCACTGGACGAACAAGTGGGCCGATCTGCTGCAGGTGAACCGCAACTTTCTCGGCGAGATGGGGGCGAAGGCGCTGCGCGACTGGATCCGCAAGGCGGTCGCGGACAACATGCCCTACGACCGCTTCGCCCACGCCGTCCTGACCGGGTCCGGCTCGAACCTCGAAAACCCGCCGGCCGCGTACTACAAGATTCTGCGCGAGCCGGCGGCGGCGATGGAGAACACGACGCACCTGTTCCTCGCCGTCCGGTTCAACTGCAACAAGTGCCACGACCATCCGTTCGAGCGCTGGACACAGAGCAGCTACTATAACCTCGCTGCCTACTTCGCCCAGGTGCAGCGGCGCGAGGATCCGAAGTACAGGGGCCAGAAGATCGGCGGGACGGCCGTGCGCGGCGCGATCCCGCTCGTCGAGGTGATCGCCGACGGCAAGACCGGCGACATCAAGAACGAGCGCACCGGCCAGACCGCCGTCCCGGCGTTCCCGTTCACCCACCGCGACCAGGCCCCGCCGACCGCCCCCCGCCGCGAGCAGCTGGCGAAGTGGATCACCTCGCCCGACAACCCGTACTTCGCCAAGAGCTACGCCAACCGCGTCTGGAGCTATCTGCTCGGCGTCGGGCTGATCGAGCCGGTCGATGACATCCGGGCCGGCAACCCGCCGGCGAATCCGAGGCTCCTCGACCGGCTGACCGAGGAGTTTGTCAAGAGCGGGTTCGACGTGCGGCACCTGATCCGCACCATCTGCCAGTCGCGCACCTACCAGCACTCGATCGCAACGAACCGATGGAACAAGGACGACGAGGTGAACTACTCGCACGCCCTGGCCCGCCGCCTACCGGCCGAGGTGCTGTACGACGCCATCCACCGCGTTACCGGGGCGGCGCCGAAGCTGCCCGCTGGCGTGGCCCGGGCGGCCCAGCTGCTCGACTCGAATGCCAAGGTGGCTGGCAGCTTCCTCGATCTGTTCGGCCGGCCGCCGCGCGAGAGCGCCTGCGAGTGCGAGCGCAGCAACGCGATGCTGCTCGGGCCGGTCCTGAACCTCGTCAACGGTCCGGTCCTGCAGGACGCGCTCCGGGATCCGAACAACCGCATCTCGAAGCTCGTCGCTGGCGAGAAGAGTGACGTCAAGGTTATCGAGGAGCTATTCCTCGCCATCGTTTGCCGCCCGCCGACGAAAGCCGAGGTGGCCGAGTGCCTGGAGGCGATGAAGGGCGGCCAGGAGGAGTTCGAGGGCCTCGCCCGGCTCCGGGCCGAGAAGGAGAAGGTGCTGGCGGACTACGAGAAGCAGCTGGCGGCGAAGCAGGCCGCGTGGGAGGCGTCGGTCAAGAAGACGCCGAGCTGGACGGTGCTGCAGCCGGACGTGCTGAAGTCGGCCGCCGGCGCGACGCTGACGAAGCAGCCCGATGGGTCGGTCCTCGCGAGCGGCAAGAACCAGGGGCCGGAGACGTACACGTTTACCGCGAAGACGGACCTGACCGGCATCACCGGGTTCCGGCTGGAGGTGCTGACCGACACGAGCCTGCCGGGGCGCGGTCCGGGGCGGGCGACGAACGGGAACTTCGTCCTGAACGACTTCAAGGTGACGGCTGCCCCGGCGGACGACGCGAAGAAGGCCAGGCCGGTGCCGCTGCGGAAACCGCAGGCGACGTTCGCGCAGGAGGGGTTCGCGATCAAGCAGGCGATCGACAACAACCCGAACACCGGGTGGGCGATCGCGCCGCAGTTCGGCAAGCCGCAGACCGCGGTGTTCGAGGTGAAGGGCAAGGTCGGCAGTACCGGCGAGACAGTGCTGACGTTCACCCTGCTCCAGCAGCACCCGGACAAGATCCACAGCCTCGGCAAGTTCCGGCTGGCGGTCACGACAATGACGGGGCCGCTGCCGTTGGGGTCTGGCCTGCCGGACGGGATCGTCAAGATCCTCAACACGCCGGCCGAGAAGCGGACCGACGCGCAGCAGAAGACCCTGACGGCCCACTACCGCACGACGGACCAGGAACTGGCCCGGCTGCAGCGAGCGGTGACGGACTTCATCATCCCCGCGGACGCCCGGACGCTGGCGGCCCAGGACATCGCCTGGGCGCTGATGAACAGTCAGGCGTTCCTGTTCAACCATTAAGGCGTCGCGACTGTAACCAGCCCGAAGCGTCACCAGCCCGGAGGCGCCGGCGCCGGCGCTCCGGGCTGGTTTTTGGTTCGTCAGTCATTCTGCCTGTGGAAGTCCAGCGCCCGCGTCCCGATGCGGGCCATGAACCGGATCTTCTGCTGTAACGACAGCTCGTCGATGTACCGGCTCCGCGCCGCGCTGATCCATCGGATCGGCCGCTTGCGGTAGTCCGTTACCACCCGCACCAGCACCGGCCCGTTGTGGCACAGCGCCCCGCGCACCCCCGCCTCCAGGTCCGCGTTGCCAACGATCTCCTGGTACGCCACCCCGAACGCCTGCGCCAGCGCGCGGTAGTCCAGCCGCGCCAGCATCGTCGCCGTCGTCCGCAGGTACGCCGGCAGCTGGAGCAGTTGCATGTAGTGGTACGCCTGGTCGTCCAGGACGAAGAACTTCACCGGCAGGTGCTCGCGCGCCGCGGTCGAGATCTCAACCGCCGACATCAGGAAGCAGCCGTCCCCCGTCAGCGTCACCACCTGCCGTCCCGGCAGGACACGCTGGGCTCCGATCGACGCGGGGATCGACCACCCCATCGCCTGATTGTTCGTCGGGTTGAAGAACGTCCGCGGGCCGCAGGCGGTGAACGCTTCCGTCGCCCAGTACTGCGAACACGTCACGTCCACGAACAGCAGGGCGTCGGCGGCCGTGCAGCGCCGCAGCGCCAGGATCAGCAGCATCGGGTCGGCCCCGCACCGGGCGTGCGTCTCCTGATGGTCGCGGTACTCGGCGGCGCGCAGGGCGCGAATCTTCTCCGTCAACCGCGGGGCGCACGGCCGGCGCACCGCGTCGGCGTGGCGCAGCAGCGTTTCCAGGAACAGGCCGGCGTCGGTGTTGACGCATACGTCGGTGCGCAGCACGCGCCCGAGATTGTGCTGATTGATATCGACGTGGATCAGCTTGCGCGGCTGCGGCTGCGAGTAGAATCCGGTCGAGACCTCGCTGAACCGAACCCCGACGGCGAGCACGACATCGACGTGCTTGAAGACCTCCTCGGCCGTCCTCGTCCCCTGCGGGCCGTAGCCCCAGCCGACCGCGAGCGGGTGCGTCTCGGCGATGACGCCCTTGCCGGCGATGCTGGTCGCGACCGGAGCTTGCAGTAGTTCCGCCGCACGTACCAGGGCCTGGGCGTAGTTCATGCACCCGTAGCCGGCGTAGATGCCGACGCGCAGCCGCCGGTCCGACAGCAGGCACAGGGCGCGGTGGAAGGCGCCCTCGTCGAACGGTACAGCGCACGGCGGCAGCGGGCCGGAGTGGTAGCGGTGCGACTCCAGCAGCAGAGTGTACGGGATGACGACGCCGACCGGCCCGGGTTCCCCGCAGCAGGCGAGCTGAAACGCCTGGCGGACCGCCTGGGGGATGTCGGCGGCGCAGCGCACCTCCAGGACGCCCTTGGTCACCTTCTCCAGCAGGCCGGCCTGGGGCAGGTCGTGGACCTGAAAGGCCCGCTTCCGGTCGCCGCGGGCCACGTCGCCGACCAGGCACACCATCGGCACGCTGTCCAGCAACGCCTCGCCGATGCCGCTCAGCGCGTTGGTCAGCCCGGGTCCGGGGACGACGCAGAGCACGCCCGGCTTGCCGGTCGCCCGGGCATAGCCGTCCGCCATGACTGACGCGGAGAACTCGTGCGTGGCGAGCAGGTAACCGAGGTGCTTGCTCTTGAACGTGTCCCACAGCTCGTTCAGCTGTGCCCCGGGGATGCCGTAGACGCACTCGACGCCTTCCTGCAGCAGCGTTTCGACCAGCGCCTGGGCGCCGGTCATGTGGCCGGAAACCCAGCCGGGGGCGGGGCGCACGAGGCGGGCCAGCGGACCGGCGTCGGCCTGTCCGGCCGGGAGGGTCGCCAGCCCCTGGGCGGCCAGCACCTTGAGCGCGTCACGCCGCGAGAGAGGTCGGGTCATCGGCAGCCTCGAAGTTGAAGAAAAGCGGCCCGGGCGCACGGACGGGGTGCCGCGCGGATCGTCCACCCCTTCTTATCGGCCCGCGTGTTGCCTTCGCTTCAACCGGCCTGCCTCGCAGTTCAAATGTTTACCAGCCGCGCGCGGCCCCGCTCGCTCGCGCGCGGCTGGTTACACCGTCAGCGCCGGCTTTCCGACGACGGTCGCGGCGGGCGCCGGCTCCGGCGGGCCGTACCGGCCGCGCGTCAGCCGGCGCAGCAGCCGGTGCATCGTCTCCGGTGGGACGAATGCCAGGTTCATCGTCAGCATCAGCAGCGCGAACGTCTTCAGCCCCATGAACAGGCCGATCAGCCCGTGCAGCAGGATCGCCATCCCGAGCACCAGCCCGCGCGTCCGCGGCCGCCACACCAGGAAGACGTAGCTGATCTCGAAGAACAGCGTGAAGACGGCCGCCGTCGTCATCGCCACCTCGCAGACGAGGCGGTTGGCCGCCAGTCCCTGCAGCACCGTCATGTACCAGCCGTGCTGCATCGGCGCGAACTCGAAATTGGCGATCGTCCCCCAGACCGCGTACCCCGTCCACCACGACGTGCCGAGCAGCTTCGACAGCCCGGCCGACGTGTAGATGATGCACAGGTGGACCTGCAGCAGGCGGATCGCCACATTCGCGGATACCGACGGTGCAGGCGCAGCCGGGGGCGTCGGCCCGGAGGCGATCGGCGCGGCCGCGGGCTGGCGGCGCAGCAGGCGGTCCCAGAACGCCCGCCAGCGGCCGATCACCCGCGGCCGCGCCCCCGCCCACCAGCGCGCCAGCCGCCGATCCACCGACAGGGCGGCCCCGCTCGGCCCGATCGCCAGGTACAGCAGCAGGACCAGCATGATCCAGTCCACGCCGAACAGCGCCGCCGTCGCCCGCTGGGCGTGGCAGACTGCCGCCATCCACGTCAGCACCGCCGTGACGCGCGTGCAGAACCCGATCAGGAACAGGAAGCTGACGACCACGAACGCGACCTGGATTGCCATCATCGCGGCCGGGTCGGTGACGTGGAACCAGATCGACCACGCTGGCTGCCCCATCCCCGCCAGGACGCGCGGGTCCACGCCCCAGCGGTCGCGGTATGCCTTGATGTGGGCCTCCTCCGCCTGCCCCGGCGCCGGTGTCTCGATGACCTGCTGCCAGTCCAGCGGCAGGACGGCGATCGGCTGCTCGCGGTACAGCCGCTGACGCGCCTCCAGGTCGAGCCAGGCGTGTTCCCCCAGCAGCGCCGGCAGGTCGAACGTGTAGACGAGGAACGTGTAGAACGTCACCAGTCCGCAGCAGATGCGGATCGCGCCGAGGACGGTCGGGTCGGCCGGGGTGAACCAGAAGCGATCCCAGGCCGAGGCGGCCGAGTTGCGGGTCGCCGCGGGGGTGGTCGAGCTGGACGCGGATTTCGGAACCATGCGCATCTGCCCTTCGTGGCTTCGGAGCCGTCGGCGTCTAATCCCCGCCCTCAGCTTTCTTCCTGCCGCAAGCGGCACGAAGAACGAGTCATTCCCGCGCGATCCTCACCGTTTGCCCGCGATCGGGTGCCCGCCACGCTTGTGGGACTCGCGCAGCGCCGCCTCCGCGTCGCCGGCGTGGGCGAAGGCGTAGACCATGACCGGCGAGTCGCGGTTGCCCCACTCCGCCCGCACGCTCGGCAGCAGCCAGTAGAGGAACGGCTCCTGCGGGTCCAGCAGCCGGCCCCGCGGGTCGTACGCGCCCTGGTAGTACGGCTGATAGTTCGTCAGATCCTGCGGATCCAGCCCGAGGCGCAGCTCCTGCGGCGACACGATCCAGTGAACGACCCGGTAGATCTTGACGTGAACCGGCTTCGCATCGGGGTATTTCGGGTGCGGCCGGCGGGCGATGTGGCGGGCATACGACGCGAGCAGGAGCCTGCTGTGCGCGTCCGGCGGGCTGTACTCCGGCAGACGCAGCCGCGGGTCCACCGGCGGGACCATCTGGCGCAGGAACGGCACCTGCAACGCGGACGTGGGTTGGTCCTTCGCCCCGAGCACCCCCTTCGTCTCCGCGTACCCCTGCGGCGTCTGCAGGTAGCGGCGGCGGTAGTACGCCGCCGGGCCGGCCGGCGTCTCCGCCGGTAGGGGGGGATCGGTGCGGGTCGCCGCGTCGGCCAGCATCAGCCGCCGCTCGTACTGCAGCGCCAGCGGGTACAGCGGCCGACCCCCATCATCCAGGTTGGGCAGCTTGAACCAGTGCGAGACGCGGCGGTCCTCGCCCTTGCGCTCGTACTCGACCCGGAACCACAGCTGGTGCGACGGCAGCGGCTCGGGAGAGTAGAACCGATAGGCGTTGTTGAGGTACAGGAACTCCAGGTACGGCCGGTAGAGGCGTCCCCAGAGCTGCGCGAACAGCCACGGGCCGGGCGGGTTGCTGGCGGCGGCGGTCGCGATCCCGCCCAGGTGGAAGAGGATGAGCGCACTCACGGCTCGGCGCCGCACCCGCCGCGAGGTTGCCAGCAGCGGGGCCGCAGCGAACGCCGCCAGCGCCAGCACCGCGAGGAACAGCCGCGCCGAGTCCCACTCGTCCTGGCGGTCCACCCCCAGGAACAGCGCCCAGCACGCGAGGTACGCGACCGCCGCCGCCAGGGTCAGGATTGCGGCGCTCTCCACACCTTCTCGCGCCTCCTCACGCAGGACGCGCCGAGGCAGGTACAGCGCTGCGAAGCCGCTCCACAGGGCGACGAGCAGCCAGAAGAACGTCTCGCCGCCGGTGAGCCATTCGACCTCGGCCCGGTACTCCCGCAGGCGGATCGCGAAGAACAGCACCGCCACCAGCGCGACCAGCGCGTTGGCGAATACCACCCCAAGCCCGGCCCGCCGGTGCCAGACAGGGGAGAGCCGTGCGCCTGGCCAGTGGAGCTGCAGACCGACTGCCGCCCCGGCCGTCCCCAGACCGACCACGAGGAGCACGAAGCGCACCCCGGAGAATTCATCCCCGACGACCCGCGCCAGAAGGAACGCGGTGGACGCGGCCGCCAGCCCGACGAGCAACCACGGCCACGGGTTCGACAGGATCCAGTCCGACCCGGCAGCCTTCACCTCGGCGCTGGCCACGGCGCAACTCCCTTCCTCAAAGGCCGACGCCGGCGCCCGCTGAGGGGTGCCGGCGCCGAACAACGGCCATTGTCTACCGTTCCTGCCTGTTTGACAACCCGATGTGGCGAGGCCGCGCGGGGGAGGCGCACGGGAGCCGGCCTTGCTCCCTGGTTCAAAAACACTACAATATAACCTGTATTTATTCGTATTTACTGAACTGCCCGATATCCCGGGATTCGCGTGAGGTGCGCGGAAGCGACCTGGGTGCCGGGGCGGAGAGAGTTGCCGATGAACGAGGGCGGCGAGGTGGCGGCCAGGCGAGACGGCGGCGTTTACCGCGACCACAGCCGGACCTTCGCGGACCACCGCCACGTTTACGCCGTTGTCTCGCGCCGCAGCGGGGGCGTCAGCGTCGGCATCAACCTCTCGCCCGCCCGGCGGTGCAACTTCGCCTGCGTTTACTGCCAGGTGGATCGCAGTGAGTTGCCGTCCGATGGCCCCATCGAGGTGGCGCGGCTGGTGGACGAGCTGGAAGACGTGCTCGACGAGGTCAGCTCCGGCCGGCTGTTTGAGTGGGAGCGCTTCCGGGACACGCCGCCGGCACTGCGCTGTCTCCGCGACATCGCCTTTTCCGGAGACGGTGAGCCGACGGCCTGTCCCCAGTTTCCGCAGGCTGTGCAGGCGACCGTCGAGGTACGTCGGCGGCGCGGCCCGGAGGCGCTGCCGCTGGTCCTGATCACCAATGCCAGCCGCCTGCACCACCCGGCGGTGTGCCAGGCTCTCGCCGTGCTCGACGCCAACCACGGCGAAATCTGGGCCAAGCTCGACGCCGGCACCGCGGCGTACTACCGGCGCGTGAACCGCACGGCCGTCCCCTGGCGGAGAACCCTCGACAACATCACCGCCGCCGCTCAGGCACGGCCCCTGGTCATCCAGTCCCTTTTCATGGCCCTGGACGGGAAAGCGCCGCCGGCAACCGAACTGGAGTCATTCTGCCGGCGGCTTAACGCCATCACTCACGCCGGCGGCCGGATTCGGCGGGTGCAGATCTGCACCGTCGCCCGGCGGCCGGCGGAGCCCTGGGTCGGGCCGCTCGCCGATGACCAGGTGGAGGGGATCGCCGAACTCGTTCGCCGGCGCACCGGGCTGCGGGCAGACGCCTTCGGCTGCTGAACTCGGCGCACCGGCATCTCTCGGCCGTCCACGCCAGCGCAGCCGCATCGCCAGCGCGTGCAGCAGTCCCACAAAGGTAGCCAGCCAGGCCGCCAATGCGACGTACACGAAGCAGCGCGGCACGACTTCCAGGAACTCCAGTTCCAGCGCCCTGGCCATCCGGAAGGTCGCGGCCGTGTACATGCCCAGGGGGAAGACCGCTCCCCAGTACAGCGGATCGTACGCCAGCGGGAAGCGGCGGTAGACGTGCCGCCAGATGGCGAGGACCACGAGCATCGGGATCCACCACGTCCCGGTCGCCCAGTAGAAGACAGTGAAGCCCTTGAGGAACGGCAGCAGGGACCGCAGGAACGGCGCGTCCGGGGCGTTGGCGGTCAGCAGGGCGCCGGCGAGGGTGGAAATGGCCATCGCCCCCATGTTGATCCAGTAGGGCGGGGTGAGGTCGCCGGGGGAGAAGCGGAAGAAGGTGTAGCGGTAGAAGATGAGCGAGATCATCCAGATGTAAAGCATCCCGCCCCACAGCCACATCGACAGGGCCAGGAAGTTGATCTGCATCCGGTAGGGCTGTTCCCAGTGCGGCGCCAGCAGGGCGCTGAGCACCGCGATCGCCTGGGTGGCGACGACGGCGAGCAGCCACGCCCCGGTGATTCCCTCGCTCAGGGGAGGCTTATTCTCCTTGATGGTCAGGCCCGCGAACACGGTGTAGGTCAGGACCAGCCAGAGGACGATCCCCACGACCCACAGTGCCGTCGCCGCCGTCTCGTTGTCGGCCAGCAGCAGGAACTGGCTGCCGAGGACGCAGGAACCGGCGACGGCGGTGAAGAAGCCTGGGCCGCGCTGGTGGTCGATCAGGTCGGCGCAGAACTGGCGCGGCCAGCGGACCAGGCGCAGCACGGTCAGCAGACACAGAATCGCATAGGTGGCCCCGTTCAGCCAGAACAGGGCCAGCGCGAGCAGGGGCATCCCCAGCAGGTGGGCGGCGAGGGAGACGATCCCGGTGGCCATCACCATCGCGAAATAGGCCGGGGACAGCCCTTTGACGCCCTCGTCCAGGGCGGCCAGGTACGGGTGGCGCGTCCACGCCGGGGCGTTCTCGGTACACGGGGCTCCAGCCATTCATCCTCCCCCGCCGGTTCGACTCCCACAGTCGCCCCGGTCGTCAGCTGCTCGAAGCAGGGGCGCTCGCCGCTGTGCCGGCTGGCGGTGCGTCTGGCCCCTGGGCCGTTGCAGATCAAGAACTAACGGACAAAACGGAAGGGCACCGACGAGCCGGAAGCGTCAGCGCCGGCAAGGTTGGCAGGTCCGTCGCTGACCGATTCGTCTTCGTTTTCTCCCGTTAACTCTAACCAGATCTTGCCGCTCGTCGAGGCCGAAGTTAAAGAAGAACAGCAGTTACCGCGACCCGAGCAGGCCCGCGCAGGGACGGTCCGCGGCGCCGCTCCGTACTGGCGATGTATCTTCTTGATCCCTTGACTCGTTCGGAAAAAACAGTTGCGTCCCCACCCGAAACTTTTTAAACTAAACCACGTTTAATGTATTTAGTCCGTGACGCGACGTGCGCCAAGGCCCTCCTACCTCCCTGAGGCTCGACCCGCCATGAGAGCCCGAACGATCTTTTCTCTCCTACCTGCCGTAACGATCGCCTTCCTGCTCCCTGCCGCTCCTCTGGCCGCTCAGTCGGCCAAACAACCGGCCGGCCAGGACAGCCTCCAGCCGCTGTCGGACAGCGCCTGGGACTACGCCAAGGCGCGGCATCTGCTGTTCCGCGCCGGCTTCGGCGGCCCACCCGAAGAAGTGCAGAAACTGTGCGGCCTCGGCCTGCGCAAGGCCGTCGAGTCCCTCGTGGACTATCGCAGCCAGCCGGACGTGGAAATCCCCATGGCCGCCGGGTTCAAGGGTCTGGAGCCGCCTGACCTGGTCAAGCTCAGTCCCCAGGAGCGGCTGCAAGTCTTCCAGAAGAAGAAGCCGCGCGACGACTTCCAGGCCATGCAGGAACTGCGTCGCTGGTGGGTCACCAAGATGATCCGCTCGCCGCGGCCGCTCGAGGAAAAGCTGGTTCTCTTCTGGCACGGCCTGTTCGCCACCGAGCATCGTACCGTTCGCAACAGCATATCCATGTCGCTGCAGAACCAGCTGTTCCGGGAACACGCCGCCGGTAACTACGCCAAGCTGCTGCACGCCATGCTCCGCGATCCGGCCATGCTCCGCTACCTGGACAACAACAGGAACGTCAAGGGCAAGCCCAACGAGAACCTGGCCCGCGAGATCATGGAGTTGTTCAGCATGGGCGAGGGCCAGGGCTACACCGAGCAGGACGTCCGCGAGGGCGCCCGCGCCCTGACCGGCTACACCTTCGACCCCAAGACCCTCCAGCCGCGGTTCCTCCCCAAGAGCCACGACCCCGACGAGAAGACCATCCTGGGCAAGAAAGGCAAGTGGAACGGCGAGCAGTTCGTCGATCTGATCCTCGCTCACCCCGCGACGTCGCGCTTCATCGCGATGCGTCTGTTCAAGTATTTCGCCCACGAGGAGCCCGACGCGGCGCTCATCGACCGGCTGGCAAAGGTGCTCCGGGATAATAACTATGAGGTGGCACCGCTGCTGCGGACCATTTTCCTGTCGCGGGAGTTCTACTCACCCCGAGCGACGGCCACCCACTACAAGAGTCCCGCCCATCTGGTCGTCGGGACCGCGCGGATCCTGGGGGCCAAGACCTATGACGGCGGGGCTCTCGCCCTGGCCATGCGCAACATGGGCCAGGATCTGTTCGATCCGCCGAACGTCAAGGGCTGGGAGGGCGGCGAAACCTGGATCAACTCCGTGACGATCTTCGCCCGGCAAAACTTCACCAGTGCCCTGGTTGGCCAGGGCATCGGCAAGGGGGCGATCAAGGCGAAGGCGCCGAAGAAGCTGAAGAAGGCCACCGGACCGCTGGTCCGGGATCTTGACCTCATTGCTCCCCTGGAGCGCCGCAACCTCACCACCCCGGCCCAGGTGGTGGACTACTACACCAAGGCTCTTCTCCTGGCGCCCCTGGACGAGCAGCGGCGGGCGCAGCTTCTCAGGCTAGTGGGCGACCTGCCCGCCCCGTCGCAGTGGACGGAGCGGCGGCAAGAGATCAACCAGCGGCTCGGTGCTCTCATCATCCTGATCACCAGCCTGCCCGAATATCAACTTGCGTGAGTGGTGTCCCCGTGTGCCCACACCGCGGCCGAGGGGTGTGCCCTCGGCCGCGAGCAGTGTGGCGAACTTGCACGCCGAAGCGAATGGAGACTCGTACCATGTCAGACATCCGAATCGCGACCCGCCGCGAGTTCCTCGTGCGCGGCCTTGGCCTGGTCGGGGTGGGAGCGACGCTGCCCAACTTCCTGATCCAGACGGCGGCGAGCGGCGCCCAGGCGCGGCCGGGCGAGAAGATTCTCGTCGTCCTGCAACTGAGCGGCGGGCATGACGGCGTCAGCGCCGTCGTCCCCTACAGCAACGAACACTACCAGCGGAACCGCCAGGCCACCCGTATCACGGCCGCCGAGGCGCTGCGCATTGACGATTCCTTCGGCCTGCACCCGAACCTGCGCGGCCTCAAGGGTCTGCTGGACGACGGCAAGTTCGCTGCGGCGCTGGGCGTCAGCTACCCCAACCCCAACCGCAGTCACTTCACATCGATGGACATCTGGCACGCGGCCGACCCCGCCCGGCGGACTGGCCACGGCTGGCTCGGCCGTTATGCCGACCACGCATTCCGCGGTGTCCGCGACCCGCTGCTGACTCTGGCCATCGGCGGCGATCGGGCTCCCCGCGCCCTGCAGGGCCGCGAGCACCCCGGCCTGTCGCTGGGGCGGTCGCAGGAATACCGCTTCGCAGCCGGCCAGAGGTTCCCGCAACTCGGGGAAGTCTACCGCCAGCTCAACCGGCAGTCCGCGGAGGCGACCGGTGGCAACGCAAGCCTGCAGTTCGTGGCCCGCACGGCCGTGGACGCCAATACCAGCAGCGAGGCCATCCAGCGCCTGGCTCAGGCCGGCCAGCGCGGCGGCGGCGGCACCTTCCCGGCCACCCGCCTGGGCAACTCCCTGCAGACCGTGTCGAACCTGATCGCCGGGAATCTGAGTACCCGCGTTTACTACATCTTCCAGGGCGGCTTCGATACGCACGCCAACCAGCGGACGCGGCACAACCAGCTGATGACGGAGCTGAACGACGCCCTGGTTGCCTTCCAGCGGGACATCGAGCAGCGCGGGTACGCTGACCGGGTGCTGCTGATGGCCTTCAGCGAGTTCGGCCGCACTCTGCGCGAGAACCGCAGCCAGGGCACGGACCACGGCACGATTGGGCCGATGTTCCTGCTCGGCCGCGGCGTACGACCCGGCCTGCACGGCCGCATGCCGAGCATGGCGCCCGGCGACCTGGTCAACCGCGAGATGGTGCCGACAACCGATTTCCGCAGCGTCTATGCGACGATACTGGAGCGGTGGCTCGGCACCTCGAGCGAGGCCGTCCTCAACCAGCGGTTCCCGCTGCTCGACTGCGTACGCGCATGACGGAACGACCCGCCTGGGCGAGTGGCAGGAACTAGCCAACCTCTCCCCAGTTTCGGAGGAGAAGGGAGAGGGAGAGTCGCTGCTCGCCTTAGCCTCCGTTGGCCGTCGGTTCGGCAGGGGAATGGTCCCCTGCCGAACCACGGTATCCCGCTCAATTAACCCCTGCTTCGCCCCAGAACGTCCGTAACTACCAGCCAGCCCCCCCCACCGGCCAGGCGCTCCCTGCGGCGACGGGCGCCCCATCCCGCCCTCCCGTGTCTCTCCTGCCTCAAAGACTTCGAGAGGTCCACGACCATGAGCAACACGAAGAAAGGCTCCAGTCTGTTGGTCTTCGTGGTCGCCGCCGCCGCCATGGCCGCGGTAGCTGCGGTGAGCTTCCATACCGGCAAGCGCTCCGGCGAGGCCAGGCATTATGTGATCCCTGGGTTCGCCTGGAGCGAGGAGAAGTGGGTGCAGCGCTCGCGCGGCATTCGCACCAGCTACAACCCGGACCACGATCTCAACACGGATACGCTCACCCTCGTGCCCGGCGATGAACGCTGGCTCGACTTCGTCTACTGGTGCTTCAATAATCGCCTCGCTGAGCACCAGGTCGAGGCCTACGGGGGGACGGGCTGGCAGGGTCCCAAGGGCGGGGTCATCTTCCACTGGGCGCCGGGCTCGCGCTGGGAGTGCCACACCCTGGCGAGCTTCGGCTTCACCATCGGCCACACGGTCGGCGAGCATCAGTGGATGGACACCATGTTCCCCGACTTCTTCGAGAAGTACGGGGGCGTCCACGGCGTCAACGTCAAGGACCGCCTCGCCGAGATCGACTCGGCCTCACCTCAGCCGTGGGTGGAGTTCCTCGAATACTGCGGCGGCGAGGAGAGCCCGTACTACCGCTACCTGTTCCACCAGGAGGTAGCCATCGACCCGGTGCGCGAGCGCGTCTGCTTCGTCGGCGGGCACGGGGTCGGGTTCGAGTACAGCTTCGAGCGCTACTACCACGAAGTGCGCGAGGTGCTCACCGACGCCAAGGCGGTTCAGTTCTTCCAGATGTACGACCGCTACGGGCCGGGCTTCGCCAGCCGCGGCGGGTGGGCCAAGAACAAGCTGGCCCCGGCCCTGCAGGGCCTCTACGGCTTGCCGGACGAGGCCAGGTGGGGTAGCCGGCCCGGCGTGGCCAAGGCGGAAAAGTACAACCCGTTCCTGTCGGGGCCGGCGATCCCCGACGGCACACCGGAGCGGGACGCCGTCAAGCGCGGTCAGGAAGTCTACCGCAAGCAGTGCATCATGTGCCACGGGAGCCAGGGCGACGGCAAGGGCTTCCTGGCCTCCGGCCTGGAAGTGAAGCCGCGCGACTTTCGGGCGGGCTGTTACAGGTTCCGCTCGACGGAGCAGGGGCAACTGCCCACGTTCGAGGACATCGAGCGCTGCGTCCGGCTGGGGACGAAGAACTCGACCATGCCCGCCTTCGGCCAGTTTCTCAGCGACCAGGAGATCCGCGACGTCTCCCGCTACATCGTCACCTTCTCCAAGCGATTCGTAAGGGCCTGGCAAGGCGACAATCAGCCCACGCAGCTGGTGATCAGCACGCCGCCGGCGGACCTGACTCCCCTCCGCCAGCACGGTGCCGTGCTGTACAAGGCGAACGCCTGCCACATCTGCCACGGTGAGGGGGGCAAGGGCGACGGCCCGTCCGCTGTCGAGCAGAAGGACAACTGGGGCTTCCCCATCGCTCCGGGTGACCTGACGTACCGCTGGCAATTCAAGAACGGCCATACACCGGCCGACGTCTACCGCACGATCTTCGGCGGGCTGGATGGCTCGCCGATGCCGTGCTTCGCGATGGCCATCCCGCAGGAGCAGGATCGCTGGGCGCTGGTGGCCTACGTGCTGTCGCTGTCCCCCGAGGTGCGCCCCGTCCTCCGCCTGCGGGACTTCCCGCGGGGCATCGCCCGGATGATCGACAAAAAAGGCCGCGTGAGGAGCTGAGACATGAGAAGAGTACTGGGCTGGCGCGACTGCCTGGTGGTGTTCCTGGCCGCCGCCGTCACGATCGCATGGCTGCTGTTCACCTACGGCCAGGCCGATAGCCGTGACACCTGCCGCTACACGCGGGTCGGCGGCGTTGCCAACGAGTGTCTCTGAACGCACCGGGTTGAGCGCTGACGCAGTCTGCGTCGCGGGTGTGCGTTGCGAATGTGTGACCGAGGAAGAGGCCGCCCGCCCGGGGGCCGAGCATGGCGAGCGAGTTGTCCTGCGAGCTGACGTCCTGTGCCGCGCCGGCCGCCGAGCCGACGGAGGGGAACTACTTTGTCGCGGCGTACCCGCCGTTCTCCTGCTGGCGGCCGGAACTGGCCGGCGCGGCGCGCGATCCGTGCAACCTGCGCACGGATCGCGCGGACTGTACGCGGCCTCCGCTGGGTCTGTATGTTCACATACCGTTCTGCGCCCATCGCTGCGAGTACTGTTACTACCTCTCCTACGCGGTCGAGACGCGGCCGCAGATGGACGAGTACGTCGAGGCCGTTCTCCGCGAGCTGACGCTGTACCGGCACGCGCCCGCCTTCGCCGGCCGGTCCGTCGATTTTGTGTATTTCGGCGGCGGGACGCCGTCCCTGCTGCCGGCCGATACGCTCGCGCGGCTGCTGCGGGAGATGCAGACGCTCTTCCCCTGGGACGCCGCCGAGGAGGTCACCTTCGAGTGCGCCCCGCGGAGCGCCACCCCGGGCAAGATCCGCCTGCTGCGTGACGCGGGGGTCAATCGCCTCAGCCTGGGCGTGCAGCAACTCGACGACCGTGTGCTCGGCCTCAACGGCCGCGTCCACCTCGTGGCAGATGTCGAGCGCGCCTGGGAGGTGATCCGCCAGGCCGACTTCGACGAGATCAACGTCGATCTGATTGTTGGTCTGGTGGGGGAGACCGACGAATCGTTCCGGCAGAGCCTGGAGCAGGTGCTCGATCTGGGGCCGGACAGCGTCACGGTCTACCAACTGGAGATCCCCCTTAATACGCCGCTATATCGCGCGCTGCGGAGCGGCCAGGTGCCGGCGGAACTCCCTGGGTGGCCGGTCAAGCACGACCGGCTGGCCGAGGCGTTCGCCCGCCTGGAAGCGGCCGGATACCGGCTCCGCAGCGCCTACGCGGCAACCCGCGGCACCCGGCACGGCCGGTTCGTCTACCAGGAAGAGCAGTACCGCGGCGCCGATCTGCTGGGAATCGGCACCTCGTCGCTCTCGTATGTTACAGGAACCCATTGGCAGAACGCCCCGTCGCTGACGACCTACCTGGCCGATCTTGCGGCCGGGCGGCTTCCGGTCAGTCGGGCCTACCGGCTCAGCGCCGCCGAGCAACTGGTGCGCGAGTTCGTGCTGCAGCTGAAGCTCGGCCGGGTCGAGGCCGACCGCTTCCGCGCGAAATTCGGCGTGGAGATCGCCGACCGATTTGCAGCACCCCTGAGCGAATGCGCCGGGCAGGGGTGGCTGACGTATGACCGCGACGCCGTCACGCTGACGCGCGCGGGCCTGCTGCGGGCCGACCGCCTGCTCCCGGCCTTCTATCTCCCCGAGCATCGCGGGCTGCGCTACTCGTGAGGCGTCGGCCCGCCCGAGAACAGGATCCGATCATGGTCAAGGCGAGTGCGAACGGTAGCTGGGACGTGGTGGTGGCGGGCGGCGGCCCGGCGGGCACGGCGCTGGCGACCCTGCTCCAGCGGCAGGGCCGTCACTGCCTGGTGCTGGAGAATACCTCCTTCCCCCGCTACCACATCGGTGAGTCGCTGATCCCCAACACCTACGGGGTGCTGGATCAGCTGGAGTTGCTGCCCCGGCTCCGTCTTTCGCACTTTCCCAAGAAATACAGCGTCCGCTTCGTCTCGCCTGACGGCGAGGAGGCGGATCCCTTCTACTTCTTCGAGACGATTCCGGGCGAGCGGTCTCAGACCTGGCAGGTGGAGCGCTCCGAGTTCGACGAGATGTGCCTGGCCAACGCGCGCGCGCACGGCGTCGAGGTCCGCATGCAGACGCGGGTGCAGGAGATTCTGTTCGAGGGGGACCGGGCAGTCGGGGTGCGGGCGGCGCCCACTGAGGGCGAGCCCTACGAGGTGCGCGCCCGGGTGGTCGTCGATGCGTCCGGCCGCGGCACCCTGATCGGGACGCAGCTGGGGCTGAAGGGGCCGGTGCCCGGGCTGAACAAGGCGGCGGTGTGGTCCTACTACCGGGGCGGCAAGCGCCTGCCGGGTATCGACGCCGGCGAGACGACGGTGTTCATGATCCCGCAGCGCGGCTGGTTCTGGTACATCCCGCTGCCGAACGACCTGGTCAGCGTCGGGGTGGTGGCCGACCCGGATTACCTCTTCGACGAGACAGATCAGTTCGAGCCGGTGTTCCTCCGCGAGGTGGCGCGCTGCGCTCCGCTGGGGGCGCGGCTGGTGGCGGCGCCCCGGGTCGGGCCGGTGCGTGGGCTGCGGCGAATGGCCTACCGCAACCGGCAGACGGTGGGTGACGGCTGGGTGATGATTGGCGATGCAGCTGCCTTCCTCGATCCGATCTACTCCTCGGGGCTGTTCCTGGCCCTGGGCTCGGCGACCCTGGCCGCCGGCTGTATATCCGAAGCACTGGAAACCGGCGACTGCTCGGCGGCGCGACTGGGGGCGTTTACCAGCCCGCTCGGGCGGGGGGTCGAGGTGATGCGCCGGCTGATCCACGCCTTTTACGATCCGCAGTTCCACTTCCGCGCGTTCGTGGAGCGCTTCCCGGACCAGCGGGCGGCGTTGATCGACTGCCTGATCGGCGACGTGATCGATAAGAACCTCAACGGGTTCCTGGAGGCGCTGGCGACCATGACGCCGCCGCCCCCGCCCCTGTGAGGGCGGACGGCGGAGCTGCCCTTGACCGCGGCGTCCCCTTTGCACTACAAAATAAGGTGGATTTAGCGAATTTACCTCAGGGGACTGGTATGGCCTTTGGACAGTTCTTCTCGCAGCGATTCGGCTACGCCACGCACGCGCTGGCCTATCTGGCCAAGAAGCCGTTCGGCGCGCTGACAACCATCTCGGAGCTGAGCGACTGGGTTCGGACGGTGTGGGCGGGGGCGTCGGAGGCGTACCTGTCGAACGTGATCCAGCGGCTGGCGCGCGGCGGGGTGCTGCAGAGCCACCGTGGCATCGCGGGCGGCTACTCGCTGGGCAAGCCGGCTGACGAACTGACGCTGCGCGATGTTGCCGAGGTGCTCGAGGGCGTCTCGCTGCAGCGCTGCGCCCTGTCGCTGGGGCCGAGTTGCCCCAAGGTGGGCCGCTGCAGCA
>JAANMY010000043.1_pt1 | contig 136716 bp, 114 predicted proteins | sample 7279691 | NCBI WGS metagenome assembly JAANMY01 (sample SAMN14094543, study PRJNA606508) | bioreactor metagenome | isolation source: A lab-scale SPAN reactor treating ammonium-rich wastewater day 388 | place: Ireland: Galway | collected 2018-02-07
CTCCCTCGGCGGTGTCGAAGTGCACCTGCCCCCGCAACTCCAGCCAGTCGATGCCGCTGGCCACGGATAACTTCGGCGCTCGCGCTTGTCGGATCGACTGTTCATCGGCGGAGACGGACCAGCCGCTGTGCAGCAACACGTCGAGAATCTCAGCCAGACTGCGTCCGGGAACGCTCAGGATCTGGGTATCGGTGCTGGATGGGCGCAGGCCCAGTTGGCCAAGCTGCCCCAGGGCCTGGCGTTCGAAGTTGTGGTCCCGCTGAATCAAGGTGCGGCCGCGGTCGCCGTCGGCATCGATCGGGACGGCGTCCGTCGGATCGGTATCGGCCGCAGCCGCCGCGCCGCTTGATGCGGCCTCGCTGGCCACTGTCACTTCGTGTTCGACCAGAATGAAGTCGCCCGGTGTGCCGGGGCGGATCCGCTGCTGGCCATAGGCGAAGAACACCCGGGCCGTCAGCGTGTGCCGTCCGTTGCCCTCGCGGTGGTGCTGGCCGACACCCGCAAACTCGATGTGGGCCGCGGGCTTCAACCGACGCGGTGTGCGCGCGATGGCCGGCGGCAGCAGCAGCGTCGGCAGGTTGGGCAGCATGTAGAGTCGGTCAAGGAACGCCTCCACATCCGACAACGGGACGCTCAGGTCGCAGCCGCTGTCGCTGCGGCGATCGTCACGGAAGTGGGTTACCCAGCGCTGGGCTCCGCCATCGTCGAAAGCCGCCGCTTCCTGCCCGCGTATCAACAGGCCGTCTTCGCCGCCGAGGATCAGCGTGGGCTCCAGCAGCGACATGGACCGCGGTGCATGCACCAGCTCGCCTGGGTCCGTGCCTGCGGTTGACGTCGAACGCCACAACTCCAGAGATAACTCGAGTGCCGTGTCGGTCAGTTCACCCACGAGGCGTAGCCGCCACGGCGGGCCGTCGTCCCAGCGCATCGGCGTCGCATCGCGCCCATCGCGGCGCAGGAAGCATCGCTGGGTCGCGATCATCTGTCGCAACAGGCGCCGCTGGGCCCCAGCGGGCAGTCTGAAAATCGCGTGGTGCTGGGCGCCGCGTCCGCGAACGTCCATGTCGTCATCGCTGACCCGGGCGCCGCCGGTGATCAGGGCGCACAACTCGCGGTCGATCGGGTCGGCCAGATCGACCGCCCGGATCTCATCCATGCGCAGCAGCCGGGCCCGACGGCTGTCGCTCTCCAGGGCGCCGCGCTGATGCAGAACCACCACCAGGCCATTGTGATGAGTGGACAATCCCTGGTCGATGACGTAACGAACGGATACGGGGTTCGGCAGGACCGGCGCGTTGTCGGCCAGCGAAGCGAGCGGCGCCCGCAGCAGGCTGAGCTTATCGCTCCAGGCGCTCTGTTCGTCGCGGGACGTCGAACCCTGCCGCCGCCGGGCGGCAGGCAGGCGGGGCCGGCCGTCCGCCTTCACCGGCGTCGGGGCGGGCCCACCGGTCAGCGGTCCGTGCTCGTCCACATCGAGCAGAGCCGCCCATATGTGTTTGCAGTAATGGCCTTCGTCAAAGTGCGCACACGTACACGCCACCGAGACGCGGCCGTGGTCGCGTCGCAGTGAAACGACGTATTCCTCAGATCCGCGGACAAGAGCCCGGGCCAGCTCACCGGGCTGCGGCGCGATCTGACGGACCCGTCCCTCATCGAAGTACGCGCGCCCGCGCATGCGGATCGCGGCTTGAAAGTACGGCGCCCAGGCGTCGGCGAACGGCATAGGTCACTCCGGCCTCTGAGCACGAGGCGAATCTATAAGCTTAAGCACGCCGACGCCCACTGCAAAGTCATCCTGGACAAATTTCGTGAGAAACGGCCTGGTCCAGCGTGGATGCGGCATCCGGCCGCGCCGATCGCGGCTACACTGTCGCCGCGATGTCCAGCGGACCAGACAGACTCGAATTGTTCGTCTTCACCACCCCCGTCCTGGCGCTGGTGGTGATCGCGTTGCTGGCGCGACGGGGCTGTTTTTCGCAGAAGGCATTTCGCAACGCACCGTCGCGCGACACGCCGCTTGTACTTGCCGATCTGGCCGTCGTCCTGCTTCTGCTCGTAGGGTTGGGGCTGGCGGCGCCGGTGGTGGGTCAGGCCGTCGGTCTGGGCGACCCCTCGGAAAGCGCCGCTGGCCGGCGTGCCATGTACGTCCTTCTGTATCAGTTCATGACCCAGTTGCCTGTGGTCCTTTACGTGTTGTTCCGCGCTTCGACGGCGCCCGAGGGCCTGACGCGACTGGGTCTTGCCTGCCATCGGCCGCGCCGCGATCTGCGCCTTGCGGGGTGGGGGCTTTTGATCGGGGTGATCCTGGTTCAAGGTGTCACGGCTGTGGTGATGCTCGTGGCCGAGCTCTTCGGATGGAGCATGCCGGCGCTGGGCCATGATCTGTTGACCGTGCTGGTCGACACGCATTCCCGGCTCGCGGCGTTCCTGATTCTGGCGTCCGCGCTGGTCGGCGCCCCGCTGCTGGAAGAAGTCATCTACCGCGGCCTGGTGCAATCGGCGCTTCTTAGCCACATGGGTCAGACGGCTCGCTGGCCGGCCATCCTCGGCGCCGCTCTGCTTTTCGGAGGCATCCATGCCGGGGCGGCGGCGTGGCACGCGCTGCCGGGCCTGGTGGTTCTGGGCGTCGTGCTGGGCTGGCTCTATGAACGCACCGGCAGCCTGTTGCCGCCGGTTCTCGTACACTTCGGATTCAACCTGCTCAACGTCCTGCTGGCACTGCTCATGACACGAAACGGCGCCATGGGCGCGTGAAAGGCTCTCCATGAGCACCCGAGAATCGAAACTTGAAGCCGCGGACTGGCTGGGCGTGCGCAACATCGAATGGATCGGCGGTGCGACCGACGGCTTTCTACGCCTGCTCGATCAGACGCGGCTACCCCTGGCGACCGCCTACCTGGATTGCCGCTCGGTGCAGGACGTGTGGGAGGCAATCAAGCGTCTGAGTGTGCGCGGGGCGCCGGCGATCGGGATCGCCGCGGCCTACGGCTGCGTGATCGCGGTCCAGGGGCAGAAGGATCCCGCCGCGGCGCTGCGCCATGCGGCCGACCATCTGGCCACCAGCCGGCCGACGGCCGTCAACCTGTTCTGGGCCCTGGATCGCATGCGGCGGGTGCATCCGTGTACGGCCCAAGCCCTGCTCAGCGAAGCCGTCGCGATTCATGCCGAAGATCAGGTCATGTGCCGACGGATCGGCGAGCACGCCCTCGCGCTCTTCGACCGCCTGTTGCCAGAGGTCGGCGGCGGGGCAGGCGGGCCGCTGACCCTGCTGACCCACTGCAACGCCGGCGCTTTGGCGACGGGGGGCATCGGTACCGCCACCGCGCCGATGTACCTGGCGGCTCAGCGAGGCCGGGCGCTGCGCGTCTATGCCGACGAGACGCGGCCGCTGCTTCAGGGGGCGCGGCTGACGGCCTACGAACTCGGGGCCGCGGGTATCGATGTCACCTTGATCTGCGATGACATGGCCGCCCATGTCATGCGCGACGGCCGCATACAGGCCGTCATCACCGGGGCCGACCGCATTGCCGCCAATGGCGACGCGGCGAACAAGATCGGCACCTACAACCTCGCGGTGCTGGCCAGGCATCACGGGTTGCCCTTTGTCGTGGCCGCGCCGACTTCGACCTTCGACCTGCAACTGGCGGACGGATCGGGCATTCCCATTGAACAGCGTGCGGCTGAGGAAATCACCCAGGGTTTCGGCACGCGCACGGCCCCGGTCGACGTCAAGACCTACAGTCCGGCGTTCGATGTCACCCCGGCTGCGCTCATCACCGCGATCGTCACCGAGAAGGGCGTCATCGAACCGGTGACCGCCGAGCAGGTTCGCCGCACCGTGAGCGGCTGACCCCTGGTCACCATGTGGGTTCGTCGGTCGAACCGGTGAGTTGTTCAAGCCGGCTGTCGATCAGACTTTGCCGGGCTTCCTGGCGTTCGCCGATCTGCTGACGCAGCGTCTGGATGCGGGCTTCAAGACGAGCCAGCAGCTTCTCGCGAAGCTGTTGACGCACATCGAAATGGGCCGTGACGGTCTGCCTCAATTGTTCGAGCATGGCGTCGGCCTGTGGATCCTGCCGCTGCTGGGCCTCGTGGCAGCGGCGGGCCAGTTCATGGGTCTCGCGTTCGAGGCGCATGTCCGCGATGCGCAGGGCATAGTGCTCCGGATCCGTTTGCCTGAGGTTGGCCAGCCTCATCAACTCGGGCAGGTGCGGCCGCAGGCGTGCGGCCGCCATCATGGGACGCTGCTCGCGGAACTCCCGCATACGCTGAGCCACGTCAGGATCCACTTCGTCGAGCACGTCGAGGGCGGCTTCGATCTGCTCGGAGGAAAAGCGAGCGGCCCCAGGGCGGTCGCCCGGCCCGGGCTGTCCCTCGGGCCAGTCGGTCGCTTCGACGTCATCGGGCGCCAGTTCGGGATTGACGCCGGCGGTGTTCGCCTCGCCGCGGCCTCGCTCGGACCAGCGTGCGGCGCGATCATCCCACTGGCGGTGCTGGGGACGCTTGTCCGCGTCGTCGGGCGTATCGGCAGCAAGCGTGGGCGCTGTCCATCCCATCGTCAGGCTGGTGCCCAGAAGCAGGATCGCGGCCAGCCTGGGCAGTCGCCGTATCGGCCCGTGCATGGCCTGAGGGCGGGGGCGATCGGTCGGCTGAGAATGTGTGTCATACCCGTTCACAATATCGCCTCCTTGATCGGCGGAAGGCTGGCGGCCGATGGTTCAGCGAGGTCCGGCCCGGTCGGTCAAAACGTATCCCATGCCTCATCATCGAGGAAATCCCATTGCTCGCTCCACTCCTTGATGGCCGAGGCGACGGCCGCATAGCTTTCGTTTTCGTCGACGTTCTCGATGTCCCACGCCAGCATGGCGAGCTCCGCATCGATGGCCTCGTGGCCGGGAACCTCATCGCCGGCCTGTTCGGCGATCCGTGCCAGGCGCTGGTCGAGGGGGTCGGCCCATGTGCCGGTCGCGGCGTCGGCGGGCATGGCCACGATACTCGATGCCGGCGGCGCGACCGCCCGTTCCAGTCCGACGCGCCAGGTCAGCCCGATCGTCAGCAAGACCACGGCCGCTGCCGCCAGGCCGGCCCACGCCAGCCGGCTCGCGGGTATACCCAGCCGCCCCGGGATCGTGCGGCGGCGGCTGACGATCGCGGGGCGCGTCGCCGCGAGAATCCGGTTGGACAGGTCGGACGGCGGGGCGGTTTCCGCGGTCGGTCCCAGAGCATCGGCCAGCAGAGCTTCGATCGCCGCATCGTCGTCGGCATGGATGCCGCCGGGGATGGCGTTCGAACGGGGTGTCGCGTTGTCGGCGTGGCGCGGTTCCATGTCTCATGGCCTCGGGAAAGTGTCCTGCAGCCGTCTATGAGAGGCTACGGTTGATTCACAGGGTCGGCTGATCTCGGGCTGGCTCATTCGTGACTCCGCCATCGGTCTCGTCGTCCCGCATAAGCGATCGAAGCTTGTCCACCGCCCGGTGGCTTCGCGCCAGCACGGTGCCCAGCGGCTGGTCCAGCGTGCTGGCGATTTCCGCGAAACTCAGGCCGGCGGTGAAACGCAAGTGCAGCACCTCCTGATCCGCCTGCGGCAGAGCCGCCACAGCCAGACGCACCTGCCGACACGCCTCCTCATGCGTCAGTCGCTCCAGCGGCGGACGTTCACGATCCACGGGCCCATGACCCCACGGCGCATGGTCGAGGTCGCCGCCCGCGGCCGTCGCCTGCCGTCCGCGCCGACGCATCTCGTCGTGCAGCGCGTTGAGCGCGATGCGAAACAACCAGGCGCCGAACTGCCCCTGTTCCTCGTAGCGATCCAGACGCTCGACCACCTTCACGAAGGTCGCCTGCGTCAACTCCTCGGCCAGGTCGCGGTCACGGCAGCGACGCAACAGCAGGGCGAAGACGCGCGGACTGCAGGCCCGCACCAGGTCGGCCCATGCGTCGCCATCGCCCCTGGCGGCCGCCAGGACGGTCTGCTGCAGCCTGGCCGGCGTCGGATCGCGCATGCGGGAACTCGCATCAGGACAACGCGGAAGCAGGCGATTTATTGCACCCATGACGGCGGGAAGCCCGCGGCGGCCTCCCATACCGCGGCAGGTGGCAAAGCCCCTGTTGATCGTCATACTACGCCCTGCATGAACCGGCCGCCGTCTGAACCTGAAGCGGGGGACTCCTCAAGCCGGCCGTCCGGTCCGTGGCCCGATCCACCCTGGGCCGATCTGGACCTGCACAGCCCCGGCCAGGTCGCCGGTGTCCTGCGGCAGGCGGCGGCGGCCAATCAGGACTGCTGCTTGCGGCGGGGGGCGACCGACGAGTTGCCGGCCCGCGGACGGCTGGTCATGACCGGTGACCTGCACGATCACGTGCCCAACCTTCAGCGAATCGTGCAGTTGGCCGGCCTTCGTGACGATCCCGACCACCATCTGATCCTGCACGAAGCGATTCACGGCCCGGACCTCAGCGGCGGACGCGACCTGTCGGTCCGCACGCTCGCACGTGTGGCCGCGGTCAAGGCGGCCTACCCCACCCAGGTCCATCTGCTTCAGTCCAACCACGAACTGGCCCAACTGCTCGGCGAAGGAATCATGAAAACCTCGCTCAACGTCGTCGAGGCGTTCGATGCCGGGCTTGTGCATCTTTACGGCGACGCGGCCGACATGGTGCACGAGGCGATCGAGGACTACATCCTGTCGCTGCTGCTGGCGGTGCGCTGCGCCAATGGGGTCTTCTGCTCGCACAGTCTTCCTTCCCCGTCCCAGATGAAGCGTTTCGATCCGACCGTCATCGACCGCACGCCCACGGAACAGGATCTGAGACGGGGCGGTTCAGCCCACATGATGGTGTGGGGGCGCCACCACACCGACGAGCAGGCGCAGATGCTCAAAGAAGCCTGGGGCGTCGATCTTTTCCTGACCGGCCACCAGCCGGCCGAGATGGGCTATGGGCTGGAGGGCCAGTCGGTCATGATCCTCGCCAGCGATCATGAGCATGGCATGGCTCTGCCGGTCAACCTCACGGCCCGATGCACCATGCACCAGCTCGAGCAGCAGCTCGTGCCGCTCGTGGGCGTCAGTCTGTGATCGGGCGTCCACATCGCGCCATTTACAGGGTCGCGGCAACGGGTTCACCCTGGGCGGCGGCGTCATGCACCGCGGCGTCACGAAACGCCGCCGCTCGCCTCTGGCAGGACGGACACCGGCCGCAGGGACGCTGCTCAGAGCGCCGGCATGACCACGCCAGGGCCCACGGCACGCCAAGCTGCCCGCCGAGGCCCACCACCCGCGCGTCCGTGTATTGCAGAAGCGGCATGGTCAGCAGCGGAGCATGCGGCGCCTCCAGTCGCGCGGTCTGCATAAGCAGTTGGACCTGCTCGGTCAGGCGTGTGGCGGCCGCGACGCCGTCGCGCGCCTGCACCGGCCAGATCACGCGAGCGGCCTTCAGTTCGGCGGCGACGGTCAAGGCCGTCATCGCCAGATGCGCTGGCCGCAGCGGATGGGCGCCGGACCCCGCACGCCCGTCGTGACGCAGCGAGGTTGTCGGTCCCTGCACTGACCCGGATCGGACCCAGGGACGCGACGCCAGCCATGGACTGTCAAGGGTCAGCACACGGCCGATCTGAAAGTGTTCGGCCTGCGCCATCACATGCCGTCGGCGCGCCTCGCAGGCCTCCAGTCCGTCGCGCACATGGAGAAGAACCATGCTTTCGCCCGCCTGGGCCGCCCGCGCCTGGGCCAGGGCCACCAGGCTGCGGACGCCGCCGCCGTTGAGCAGGACGGTTGTCGGATGCTTCATAGCGTTTGTATCGACCGGCCGGGCGGTTCGCGCCCAATCGCGCCCTTGACATCAACTGCGCCGCCGACCAGACTCTTGCCGTCTGGCTGAACACAAACCCATCCGCACACGCGAACCGATCGCCGAGAACGTCCCCCATGAGTCTGCTTGTCTTTCAGCATGAAGCCCACGAGTCGCCCGCCGCTCTGGGCGCGACCCTGCAGCAGCACGGCCATCGCCTGCACATTGTCCGCCTCGACCGCGGCCAGACACCGCCCGAAAGCCTCGACGGCGTGGACGGTCTGATCTGCATGGGCGGCACGATGAACGTCGATCAGGCCGACCAGTACCCCTGGATGGACAGGGAATTAGAACTCATCCGCCGGGCTCACGAGGCCGGCGTCCCCGTCCTGGGCATCTGCCTGGGCTGCCAGTTCATCGCCCACGCCCTGGGCGGAGAAGTCAGGGCCATGAGCAGGCCCGAAATGGGCTGGCACACGGTCAAGCTCGCTTTCCCCGGCACCACCGACACGCTGCACAACGGGATCGCCTGGCAGACCATGCAGGCCCACGCCCACGGCTGCGAGGTGAGCAAGCTCCCCGAGGGCGGTGTGCCTCTGTCCGGGTCGGCCGCGTGCCGCACCCAGGCCTTCCGCGTCGGCCTGCGCACCTACGGCTTCCAGTATCACTTCGAGTGGACGCGCGGCGACCTGGAAATGGTCGCCCGTGACAGCCTCTTTGAACGCAGCGAGCAGACGTCGCAGCAGTTTCTCGCCCGCGTCGACGAGCACTATGACGCCTACCGCCGCATCGGCGATCGGCTGGCCGCCAACATCGCCCTGTTCCTCTTCCCGCTCGACACGCGGTAGCGCGCATGCCGGCCGCGCGACGAGGCCTTTGTGTATGGGAGTCGATCATGCTTCCCGGCACTGAACCTCTTTACACCCTGCGCACCCATCTCCAGACACGCTGGGCCAGCCCTGAGAATCCGACCGGCGCACCCGGTGAAGGTGGTCAAGCCAACGACGGCCGCAAAGGCCGGCCTTGCGTCAACATCAAAGCCGGCGCCAGCCTCACCCTCGCCCAGGTGCAGGGCGCGTCCGGCATGGTGCGGCGCATCTGGATCACCATCAACGACCGGCGGCCGGCGATGCTGCGCGGCCTGCGGCTGGACATCTTCTGGGACGGCGCGACCGACCCTGCGGTCAGCGCGCCCCTGGGCGACTTCTTCGGCCAGCCGCTTGGACGCATGGTCAGCTTCCAGTCCGCACTTTTCTCCAGTCCCGAGGGACGCAGCTTCAACGCCTGTCTGCCCATGCCGTTTCGCAGCGGCATGAAGATCGTCGTCACCAATGAAACCGACGCCGAACTGAAGATGTTCTTCTACGACGTCGACTACACCCTCGGCGACGAGCACGGTCCGGACGCGCTCTACCTGCACGCCCACTGGCGGCGCGAGAATCCGACAAAGCTCATGCGCGATTTCGAAGTCCTGCCCAAAGTCACCGGCCGCGGCCGCTTCCTCGGCGCTTTCTACGGCGCGATCGCCGACACGCAGCGCTACTTCAACACCTGGTGGGGCGAGGGCGAGCTGAAGGTCTTTCTTGACGGCGACACGCGCCTGCCCACGCTCTGCGGCACCGGCACCGAAGACCTCATCGGCACCGGCTGGGGACAGGGACGCTACGACCACCTTTACCAGGGCTGCCACCTGGCCGACGGCGAGCGCATGCAGTACGGCTTCTACCGCCTGCACATCCCCGACCCGATCTACTTCCACCACGACCTCCGCGCCACCATCCACCAGATCGGCTGGACCGGCCACGATACGGCCGCCCAGATGCGTGAGCGGGGCGAAGCTGTCCACCTCAACCATCAGCCCCTCGAAGAGGGCAAAGGCGGCATCTTCGAACGCGAAGACGACTGGTGCGCCTGCGCCTATTTCTACCTCGACCGCCCGACCAACGATCTGCCCGCCCTCGCGCCGCTGGCCGAGCGCGTCGCCGATCTTTACGAGCCGCCCGACGCACGCAAACGCATGGATGCGTAACCGCGCCGTTTGGCCCTGACGGTTTGCCCGTCGGCTCACACCGCATCCGTTCGCTGCACAAGCGTATTGCCGCGCCATCCGGTCCGGCTTGCGCAGCCCTGCGGCTTCCTCGCCTGCGTGCACTGCTCGATCTTCCTTTTGGCGCCCCTTGTGACACGGGGTTGGTTCGCTACATTGACGCGCGCCGCGTCGGTCGACGCCCATGCGTCGCGACCGCGGCCCCCGGGGTCTTGGCCGAAAGGCGCAGCGTTGTTGGGCAACCTCCGTGTCGTGCGTAATCTGACCGAGCCGGGACTGCGCGCCGACCTTCGCCGCGTCACCGTCGCCTGGATGTTCGGCTCGATGTGGCTCTACACCATCGCCGGCGCGGCGATGACCCACTTCGCCCGCGGCCTGGGCGTCACCGACGCCGGCTTCGGCCTGCTCGCGGCGCTGCCCCACATGGCCGCCCTCGTCCAGCTCCCGGCCAGCTTCTTTCTCGAAACGGCCGGCAAACGCAAGACCCGCTTTATCCTCTCGGCCATCATCAGCCGCGTCCTCTGGATCGTCGCCGCCGCCATCCCCTACGTCATGGCGCCCTGGCCCCAGCTCTGGCCCGCCGCGCTGGTCGTGATTCTTCTGGCCGCATGGACCACCGGCCAGTACAGCGGGCCCGCCTGGATGAACTGGATGGCCGACCTCATCCCTTCGCGCGTGCGCGGCCGGTACTTCAGCCTCCGCACCCGCCTGTCCCAGGTGCTGGGCATCCTGGTCACCCTCGTCATCGGCCTGGTGCTCGACTTCGCCCAGCGCCACGAAGCCCTCGACCCCGGCGCCATGCGCCGCGTCACCAGCGGCCTCATCGCCGTCGCCGGCATCCTGGGCGCTGTCGATATCCTCTTTTTCTTCCGCGTACACGACCCGGCCACCCATGTCCGCACCCGCCGCGGCGACTGGCTGCGCCAGCTCTGGCTGCCGTGGAAAAGCCCGGCCTTCCGCCGCTTTGTCGCCTACAACTTCACGCTCGTGCTCGGCCTGGCCTTCATCGGCCAGTACATCTGGCTCTACGCCCTCGACCACCTGCGCATGAGCAACTGGCAGGCCAACGTCGTACTCGTCGCCATCCCGCTGATGGTCAACGCCTGGGCCGTGGTCATGTGGGGCCGGCTCATGGACCGGCTGGGCAAAAAGCCCGTGGTCATCGTCGCCGCGCTGCTCTTCGTCGCCGGACCCTTCGGCTGGTTCATCACCACGCCGCAGCACTGGGTGCTCGGCTACGCCCTGACGCTCGTCTCCCCGCTGGCGTGGGCGGGCGTCGAGCTGGCCAACTTCAACATCATGCTGAGCATGAGCAGCGCCTCGACGCGCGGCCAGCCGGGGCAGACCGGGCCGGGCCGGCGCGACGGCGGCAGCGCGTTTGTCGCATGGAACAGCGTCGCCGTCGCCGTCGCGGGCACCGTTTCCGGCCTGCTCGGCGGCCGACTGGCGGGCATGTTCCTCGAAGCCTCCTGGCAGGCGCCCTGGGGCACGCCGCTGAGCTACCACCACCTGCTCTTCGCCGTCTCGTCAGCCCTGCGGCTCGCGGCCGTGCTGTGGGCGCTGTCTTTGTACGAGCCGACGGCCACCGCCACGCGCGAGGCGATCCGCTATATGACCGGCGGCCTGTGGTTCAACGCCCGCCAGGCCCTGCTCATCCCCGTGCGCATCGGCGGCCGCGTCACCCGCTGGACCTACCGCATCGGCCGGCGGTGATCGCCGCGGGGGCCGGATGGGCTGCGGAGACGCGCGGCCAGGAGCAAGCGGCGCGGGTGATTTTCGATATCAGATCTGGCGGCCGCGGCACGCGGCTTTCAACTGGCCCGCAACGTGTTCCCCGATTTCATGCGCGAGATCGCCCAGCCGAGCATCACGCTCTGGTCGGTGCTGCCCAAGCTCGTCAACCAGATTCGCGCCCGTGTCCGACTCTGGCGCGAAGGCGGCTATCCCGGCGTCACCTCCACCACGACCCGCTTACTCGAATACTGGACCGATCCCGACCGCGAGCGCAAGCTCTTTTTCTGCCAGATCGAAGCCCTCGAAACGCTGATCTACATCACGGAGGCCGCCCACAAATACGGCGACGCCTGGATCGACAACCGACTGCGCGACGAGAACGACGCCTTCAATCCCGGTCTGCCCCGCCTGGCGATGAAGATGGCCACCGGCTCGGGCAAGACGGTCGTGATGGCGATGCTCATCGCCTGGCAGGCGCTCAACAAGCTGGCCAGTCCCCAGGACGCCCGGTTCTCCGACACCTTCCTGATCGTCACCCCCGGCATCACCATCCGCGACCGCCTGCGCGTGCTGCTGCCCAACGATCCTCAGAATTACTACCGCCAGCGCGACATCCTGCCGCCGCAGTGGCAGCAGGAACTCGGCAAGGCGCGCATCCTCATCACCAACTACCACGCCTTCCAGCCCCGCGAAAAGGTCGCCGCCGGCAAGCTCACCAAGGCCATCCTGGCCGACGGCGACAGCGCGGCCTTCAAGGAATCCGCCGGCGAGGTCGTCCGCCGTGTGTGTCGCGAACTGGGCAACAAGAAGAACATCATCGTCATCAACGATGAAGCCCACCACTGCTACCGCCACAAGCCGGACGACGACGAACCGAAGCTCAAAGGCGACGATCGCATCGAAGCGAACAAGCGCGAAGAACAGGCTCGCGTCTGGATTTCGGGGATCGAGGCCGTCAAGGACAAGACCGGCGTCAAAGCCGTCTACGACTTGTCGGCTACGCCCTTTTTTCTCCGTGGTTCTGGCTACGGAGAGGGAAAATTATTCCCGTGGGTTGTCTCGGATTTCTCGCTGATCGACGCCATCGAGGCCGGCATCGTCAAGGTACCTCGCGTGCCTGTTTCCGATGACAACATGACCGGCGAGCAGCCGACCTACCGCGACCTGTGGCTGCGAATCCGCGAAGACCTGCCTCGCAAGGGCCGACGGACGCAGGCTGAAACCGGCGAGCCCAAGCTGCCCGTGGAGCTTCAGGGGGCGCTGCACAGTCTTTACGGCAATTATGAGAAGTACCATAGCGCGTGGGAGGCGAACGCCGAGGCCCGAGCCAAGGGCATCACGCCACCCGTCTTCATCGTCGTCTGTAACAACACCAACGTCTCGAAGATGGTCTTTGACTACATCGCCGGCTGGGAGAAGCCGATCGGCGATGAGGCCGTCGTCCAGGCCGGCGCACTGAGCATCTTCCGCAACGATGACGATCGCGGCGGCTGGCTCGATCGGCCGAACACGATTCTGGTCGACAGCGAGCAGCTTGAGTCCGGCGACACGATGAGCGACGACTTCAAGAAGATCGCCGCCCGCGAGATTGACGAGTTCAAGGCCGAATACCGTCAGCGCTTCCCCGGCCGCGACGCCGACGCCCTGACCGACGAAGACCTGCTGCGCGAGGTGATGAACACCGTCGGCAAAGCCGGCAAGCTCGGCGAGCACGTCAAGTGCGTCGTCAGTGTTTCCATGCTCACCGAGGGCTACTACCTGCTGGCTGACTCGCCCGAGGGCGTCAAACAGGAAGCGCAGCTCACCGCCAAGACACCGCCGACCTACAAGACCGAGGGCGACATCCGCAAGGGCTTTGTCTACAAGCGCGTGCCACACGTGACGCTCAAGAGCATCGCCAACAACCCGGACATCAGGGAGGGCATGAGCCGGGCCGACATCGACGCCGCCATCGCCCGCCATGCCGACACCGAGACGCTCTACGACCAGCCTTACGAAGACCGCAAGACCGTCCGCGTGGCCGGGCCGTTCACCGTCGAGAGCCTTTCGCCCCACCGCGTGCTGTCCACGGCCGACGATGATCTTGACGGCACGGTCACCGAGCGCGAGGCGCGCAAGCAGCAGGACTTCGCCGGCATGATCCTCGACAACCTGAAGGCGGCGGGCGTTCAGAACACGAAGAAAGGCGAGCGGCTGAAGCTCGATACGCTGGAGCCGTTCGCCGGCGCCTGGCTGCACGCGACCGGCGACTACACGGACGCCGACGGCAAGGTCCGCCGCGCAGCGGTGTCGATCGGCCCCGAACACGGCACGGTCGGGCCGGGCCAGCTTAAGGAAGCGGCCAAGGAGGCCGTGCAGGGCGTGGGCTTCGACCTGCTGCTGGTCTGCGGCTTCGCCTTTGACCCGCATATCACCGAAGAATCGAAACGCTACGGCAGCCTGACCGTCCTACCCGTGCGCATGAACAACGACCTGGCGATGGGCGACGAACTGCTCAAGAAGACGGGGGCGGGCAACCTGTTCATGGTGTTCGGTGAGCCGGACGTGGAGATCAACAATGGCGAGGACGGCATGCTGACCGTCGAACTCAAGGGGCTGGACGTCTACGACCCGACGACGGGGGCGATCCGCTCATCGAGCACCGACGACATTGCCTGCTGGTTCATCGACACGGCCTACAACGGCGAGGGCTTCTTTGTCCGCCACGCTTATTTTACGGGGGGCGACGAGCCGTACGACAGGCTGAAGCGCGCCCTGCGGGCCGAGATCGACGAAGCGGCGTGGAGCAGCCTGTACAGCACCGTGAGCCGGCCGTTCGAGAAACCGGACACGGGCAAAATCGCGGTGAAAGTCATCAACCACTACGGCGACGAGGTGCTGCGGGTGTTTGAGGTGTAGGCGGTCAGTGTTGCCTCGCAGGGCGTATCGCGGCGGGTGATCATCAGACGTATCCTGCGCAAGGACGGCGACCCGCCGGACAGGCAGGCCCGCGCCACGGATCTGGTCCTTCATCAGGCCCAGGTCCTCTGCAAGGACTGGTCTGATAATGGCGCGTGAGCGGCCGGCCCTGAATCATCCGCTGCCGCTTCGCGCCCCGCCTATCCAGTCCTCGCCCTCGCCGGTGAGCGCCCGGCGAGAGTAGTCCGCTAATCCCCGCTCTCTTGATGCAGTCCACGCCCCGTCCGGGAAAAGGGGCCGTCGGCGGCCTTTCGCGAGGGTCGCGCTCGGGTCTGGATAACTTTCCCGGATATCTTTCCGTCGCTCCCGGAACTCTTTCCGTCGCTCCCGGAACTCTTTCCGTCTCTCCCGGAACTCTTTCCGTCGCTCCCGGATGTCTTTCCGTGTCTCCCGGACATCCGGGAAGCTTCCAAAAACATCCCGCAGCGCCTCGCGGACGCCCCCGCAGCGTCCGAAAACACCCCCGCCGCCCTCCGGCGGCGGCGCACTTTTCCCCCTTCACCTTTCCCCTTTCACTTTTCCCCTTACACCTTTCACCTTGAATCCGGAACACCCCCGCCGACGTCCGGCCTGCGGCCCCGTGATCGGCGACAGCGGCGCCCGCGTCTGGCTGATCGATCGGCCCTGCGGTATGTTGAACGTCCCGGTGGGATGGATCCTGCCGCGGACGCCGCCCCGATCCCGCTGACCACGAGTCGATCCCCATGAGCAAGCGCATCTTGTTGACCACCACCAGCTACCAGGACACGCCCGGCAAGCATCACGACATGCTCGCATCCAGCGGCTACGAGATCGTGCGGGCCCGTGGGCCGCTGCCGGAAGGCAAGCTGCTGGAGCTGATGGGTGGCGAGGGCTTTGACGGCCTGCTGCACGGCGATGACGCGCTGACGCGAAAGGTCATTGAAGCCGGACTGCCGCGGCTGAAGGTTCTCAGCAAATACGGCATCGGACTCGACAGCGTCGATGTGAACGCGGCGACGCAGCTCAAGGTTCCGGTGATGTTCACGCCGGGGGTGAACCACACGACCGTGGCCGAACACGCTTTCGGGCTGATGATCATGCTGGCCAAGCATCTGCGCGAAGAGGCCAACTACGTGAAGGTCGGCCAGTGGAAGCGGGTCACCGGCAGCGAGCTGGCGGGCAAGACGCTGGGCATCCTCGGGCTCGGTCGCATCGGCAAGGAAGTGGCCAAGCGGGCGATCGCCTTTGAGATGAAGGTGATCGCCTACGACGTGTACTGGGATGGTCAGTTCGCGCAGGAGTACGGCGTCTTCAAGGGCGAGTCGGCCGAGGCGGTGGCGACGGCGGCGGATGTGCTGAGCCTGCACATGAACCTGACGCAGGAGAACCGCGGGTTCGTGAACGCGGCCCTGATCGGCCGCATGCGCGACGGGGCGATGGTGATCAACTGCGCCCGCGGCGGGTTGGTGGTCGAGGCGGACGTGGCGGCGGCGTGCCGCAGCGGCAAACTGGGCGGGTATGGTACGGACGTGCTGGACGTCGAGCCGATGAAGACGCCGCACCCGTTCCAGGAGATCGACAATATCCTTGTGACCCCGCACATCGCCAGCCGCACGTTTGAAAGTGTGGAGCGGCAGGCCCTGCGGGCGACCAGCAATCTGATCAACTACCTCGAAGGCCGCGACGACTATATTCAGGCCAACGAGTTCTAATCGAGGCAGCGGCCTGCCCGCCTGCATCCATACGCGTGGTGGCGGGTTTGCGTACCGGCGGCGATAATGCACCGGTGAACACATCGGGCGGCGTCAATTCGGCCTCGAAGGCGACCTCCATTCTGGGCGTCTCCGCGTTCTATCACGATTCGGCGGCCGCGCTGGTGGTGGATGGGAAGATCGTCGCCGCGGCCCAGGAAGAGCGATTCACCCGCAGGAAGCACGACCACCGTTTCCCCGAGCACGCGATCGCCTATTGCCTGCAGGAAGGCGGTCTGACCGTTGGCGACCTTGACTACGTCGGCTTCTATGAGAAGCCGCTGACGAAGTTCGATCGACTGCTGGAAACGTATCTCGCGTTCGCTCCGGCGGGCGTGAACTCGTTCATCAAGGCGATGCCGCTCTGGGTGAAGGAGAAGCTGTTCCTGGCCCGCGAGATTCGTCATGGGCTGCGCGCCTTGCCAGCGCGCGGCGGGCGGTATGGCAGACGGCTGATCTATCCCGAACATCACGAGGCGCACGCGGCCAGCGCGTTTTTCCCCTCGCCGTTCGAGGAGGCGGCGATTCTGACGATCGACGGCGTGGGCGAGTGGGCGACGGCCAGCGTCGGCCTGGGGCGAGGCAGCCGCGTTGAGCTGCTCGAGGAGATGCATTTTCCGCATTCGCTGGGTCTGCTTTACTCGGCGTTCACCTACTTCTGCGGCTTCAAGGTCAACAGCGGCGAATACAAGCTGATGGGGCTCGCGCCGTATGGCGAGCCGAAGTATGTGGATCTGATTCTTGAAAAACTGGTGGACCTGAAAGCGGACGGCTCGCTGCGCATGGACATGCGTTACTTCAACTACTGCCAGGGGCTGACGATGACCAGCCGGCGGTTCGAGGCCTTGTTCGGCGGCCCGCCGCGCAGACCCGAGACGAAGCTGACACAGCGCGAAATGGACCTGGCCGCGTCGGTGCAGAAGGTCACCGAGCTGGCGATGATGCGCATGGCCCGGCACGCGCATGAACAGACGGGGTTGAGGAATCTTTGTCTGGCCGGCGGTTGCGCCCTCAACTGTGTGGCCAACGGGCGCATGCTGCGCGATGGGCCGTTCGAGAACCTCTGGATTCAGCCGGCCGCGGGCGATGCGGGCGGGGCGCTGGGCACGGCCCTGTTCATCTGGCATCAGTTGCTGGACCATCCGCGCCAGCCGCAGCAGCCTGACGGTCAGAGCGGCTCGCTGCTTGGCCCGCGGTTTGAGGATGAGGCGATCAGCGCGTTCCTGCGCGAGCGCGGCGCGGTGTATGAGCGCATCGACGATCGGGCGGCGCTGGTGGATCGGGTGGCGGCGTTGATCGCGGATCAGAAGGTCGTCGGCTGGATGCAGGGGCGCATGGAGTTCGGCCCGCGGGCGCTGGGCGGCCGCAGCATCCTGGGCGACCCGCGCAGCACGCGGATGCAGTCGGTGATGAACCTGAAGATCAAGTTCCGCGAGTCGTTTCGGCCGTTCGCGCCGTCGGTGCTGCGCGAGCACGTGGCTGAATATTTCCAGATGCGCAACGGCGAGGACAGTCCTTACATGCTGCTGGTGGCGCCGGTGAGCGCGTCGCAGCGCCTTGGCGTCGGCGAGGCGGATTCGGCGATCGGCCTGGCGAGGTTGAAGGTGCAGCGTTCGAGGGTGCCGGCCATCACGCACGTGGACTGCTCGGCCCGGGTGCAGACCGTCGACGCGACGCGGCACGGGGCGTACTACGACCTGATCCGGCGATTTCACGCGCAGACCGGCTGCCCGCTGGTGATCAACACGAGCTTCAATGTGCGCGGTGAACCCATCGTATGCACACCAGCCGACGCCTATCACTGTTTCATGGGCACCAATATGGATGTGCTGGTGATCGAGAACTATCTGCTGCTCAAAGAACGGCAGCCGAACGCGGCGGCGCCGGACCGCACGCAGTACCTGGCGCAGTTCGAGCTGGACTGAGACCCCGACGAGGCAGCCTCCATGATTGACCCCAACTCCCTGCGGCCACCGACCCTGTCGCAACGTCGTCTGTTCGCGGTGATGCTGGCGGTGTTCTTCGTCCTGCTGGGCATCCTGGGCGATTTTCGCCCCGGCGCGCTGGCGGCGGCGGCGGCGGTCACGGGGCTGGCGACGCTCGGAAGCATGCTTCTGAACCGTGAGCTGTCGATGCGCGTGCAGTGTCTGGGGCTGGTCATCCCGGCGGCGCTGGGCCTGATGGCGCTCCTGGGCCGGATGGAGCACGATCGGTTGTGGCTGACGGCGGTGATGGGGATTCACGGCGTGGTATTTGGTGTGCTGGTCTGGGTGTGGCCGATGTTTGGTGAGCGGTTTTACAGGCAATGGCTGCTGGCGGCGGTGCCGATCGGCTGGAGTCTGTCGGCGCTGGTGCTGGCGTTGATGTACTACCTGGTGCTGACGCCGATCGGCCTGGTGATGCGGCTTTTCGGGCGCGACACCATGCGGCGGTCGTTCGACCCCGGTGCGCCGACGTACTGGCTGCGACATGAGCCGGTGGCCGACAAGCGGCGATACTTCCGTCAGTATTGAGCGCGAATCAGAAGGGTGCGACCATGAGCGACAAGCTGCAAAGCGACGGTGGGGCGGGTGACCGGGATTTCGCCCGGCAGGCCGAGCAGGCCGAGACGGGGTTCTTCCGTGAACTGTTCGACTATCTGGCGCACAACAAGAAGTGGTGGTTGACGCCGATCATCCTCATGCTGCTCCTGGTGGGGCTGCTGGTGGTGCTGGGCGGCAGCGGGCTGGCGCCTTTCATTTACACGCTGTTCTGACGCTGTTCTGCCGCCCCATACCCGCCCGCGCCACGCCGCCTCCCACGCCTCGCCAGCGCGGGTGCGAACGGATTGCCCATTTTACGCGCCCGCCGTAACGCCAAACTTCCTGGTTTCACAAAGTCATCCCTCCTCCGTTCATGCCCCAAAGTCTCTACAGGACATATTTGTAAAGCAACCGTGTTTTCGTATTGACATCCGTATTTTCGGATTTATTTTATCCGCGTGGGTTCGAGCAGACCGATCGTTCATCGGCACCTCGAAATCAGGGGAATCGTCTTTGCATGGCGCGGGGGAGGTGTGCCGCAGCTTCTGGACGGATACGAGCCCGGATGCTGCGCTTCGTCGCGTCAATAGGGGGACGCGCCAATCAGATCTGACTGCCCGCCGGATCGGCGGGTGCTGTGGGACCTGCGTGATTTTCTGAAGGAGCGAGTGATGCAGTCGATATCGGCATGGGTCGCCAGAGTCATCGTGGCCGGCGTGGTGGGGTTTGCCGGGGCTTGGACATCCCCGGCGCAGGCAAGCACCACATATGACGAAGCCAACCTGTTCTACGGGCTGTATGACCCCAGCGATGACGACGGTTTCGACATTGAGTTCGACGGGAATCCGACGTTCTATCGGCTCACGGGCCAGTCCGCGTTCCTGCAGACGCTCGAGTTCTACGGAACCAGCGGCGGGCAGCTTGATGGGGCCGTTGGCGGCGATGTCATCACCTATACCGAGGCCTTCCCGCCGACCGATCTGACCGAATACCTGACCTACGCCTACTTTGGCGTGATCGAACTGGTTGGCACCGACAGCAACCTCAACGAAGTGGTACTTGAACGCTCACTGGTCGTCGGTTTTCGGGAACCGGCTGATGCCGTGGGCCAGTCGATAGTCGACCTGTTCGGCTACGAGCGCAGCGTGATCGTCGACGCCCTGACGACAGCGTTCGACTCCGATGAGTTTTTCGACATCATGAGCATGGTCTCCAACGATCCGGCCACGAACGCCCAGATGGGCTTGCTGACGCTGACGCTCGACCCCGATGTCTTTGTCTCCGACCCCCCGCATCACGTCCGTTCTGACGAAGGGCTCTTTCTCGTAGCCTTCCTCGGCGGCGCCGAAGGCGACCTGGGCGTGGAGGTAGGCTCGATCGGCTACACCGTCACACGGATCACCATCATCCCTGAGCCTGCGTCGGCTACGCTGCTCGGCGGTCTGGGCATGTGGCTGCTGGCCCGCCGGCGCCGCACTGCATGAAACCCAAGGGGGCATGCCCTCCATCGGCGCCATCCATACTTCAAACACACCCGGCCGTCGCGGCCGGGTTTTTCTTTGTGAGGGGGGCGTGGAGACTGATGTCGGCGCGCAGCGACTGCCTCAGGCTCGTGAATCCCGGCCTTGCCACGACATCATCGCCGGCTCGCGTTACAATCCCGGACCTTCCGATTCCCCTGCCTTTTTCGGAGCAGCCCACGTATGTCCCCCAGCAAGTCATCGTCTCGCAGCAGCCAGCCTCGCGCCGATGTCGGCCTCATCGGCCTGGCGGTCATGGGGCAGAATCTGGTGCTGAACATGGCCGACCACGGCTTCACGGTGGCCGTCTATAACCGCACAACCGAGCGAACCGACGAGTTCATCGCCCGCACCCAGGAGCGTGAGCCATCGGCCGACCGCGTGATCGGTTTTCATCAGGTCGGCGATCTTGTCAAGGCGCTCAAGCGGCCGCGCAAGATCATCCTGCTGGTCAAGGCGGGCAAGCCGGTCGATGCCGTGATCGGAGAACTTCTGCCGCTGCTGGAGAAGGACGACATCATTGTCGACGGCGGCAACAGCCAGTGGACGGACACCATCCGCCGCGAGAAACAGCTTGCGCCCAGGGGTATTCACTTCGTCGGCTCCGGCGTCTCGGGCGGGGAAGAGGGCGCTCGGTTCGGCCCGTCGCTGATGCCCGGCGGCAGCCAACACGCTTGGGAACAGATCAAGCCGATCTGGACGGCGATCGCCGCGAAGGTGGACGCGAAGACCGGCCGGCCGCTGGAGGACGCCGAGCCCGGCAGGCCGGTCGAGGGCGGCGTCGCATGCACCGCCCACATCGGCCCCGACGGCGCGGGCCATTACGTGAAGATGGTGCACAACGGCATCGAATATGGCGACATGCAGTTGATCTGCGAAGCCTACATGCTGATGCGCGAATTGCTGGGCATGAAGGCCGACGCCATCGGCAGGGTTTTTGAGACGTGGAACAACGGCGATCTTGACTCGTTCCTGATCGAGATCACCGCCGACATCCTGCAGCAGAGAGATCCGGCGAAGCCGAAGAAGTTCCTGGTCGATTCGATTCTCGACACCGCCGGCCAGAAGGGCACGGGCAAGTGGACCAGCGTCAGTTCGCTGGACATGGGCATTCCCGCGCCCACGATCGCCGAGGCGGTCTTCGCCCGCTGCATCAGCGCCCTGAAGGACGAGCGCGTGTCGGCCTCGAAGAAGCTCAAGGGGCCGAAGCTGGGCAAAAAGATCGGCAAGAAAGCGATGATCGAAGCGATCCGCGACGCGCTGTATTGCTCGAAGATCTGCAGTTACGCGCAGGGTTTCGCCCTGATGGCCGAAGCGCAGAAGGAATACAACTGGACGCTGAACTTCGGGCAGATCGCGATGATCTGGCGCGGCGGGTGCATCATCCGGGCCAGGTTCCTGCAGAAAATCAAACAGGCCTTCGACCGCGAGGCTGCGCTGGCGAATCTGATGCTCGACCCGTACTTCAAGAAGCAGCTTCACGCCGGCCAGGCCAACTGGCGCAAGGTCGTGTCGCTGGCGGCTGAAGCGGGCGTGCCGTGCCCGGCCTTCATGAGCGCGCTGTCTTACTTCGATAGCTACCGCACCGCCAACCTGCCGGCCAACCTGCTGCAGGGCCAGCGCGATTACTTCGGGGCTCACACCTACGAGCGCGTCGATCAGCCGCGCGGTAAGTTCTTCCACGTTGACTGGCCGGACCCGAAGCGCCCGCAGGTCGAGGCGTAACGGGTCACACGTCAATTGACGGATGACAAAAAAGCCGCACCTTCAAGCGAAGGTGCGGCTTGTTTTCAAGACGGGGGCTGATTCAAACCTCCGGGCGCACCAGCGTTTTCCGCCCCTCCCTCGCTGAGGGAGGGGCGGGGGGAGGGTGTGCCGGTGAGTGTGGTCGCTTGACCGTTGACGGCTTCCCCCCTCACCCCGGCCCTCTCCCCGGCGGGGAGAGGGAGTCTGACGGGTGCCGCGACTTGCGCCGCCGAAGGCGGACCCGCAGCAGCACGAACTGAACGAGGATCATGTGGGCGACGATGCCAGGCCACAGCCGGTGTTCACGGCGACTATGGATCTGCGATGTCCAAGCGCGTCGAGTCGCATCGATGACAACCGCGAGATGCATGTCTGCCAGGTCGACTTCCGTTGTGGGCAGCAGGAACTTTGCGCTGTGGCTCTCATCGACCGTGACTTCTTGGTCGGTGGTCGCATGCTTGAAGCGGAGCTGCATCACAGGCGTCGTTCGTCGGACCTCAACGCGTGAGATTGTGAAAGGCCGTCTTCCGCGGTTTGAGATGACAAGCAAGTAATGCGGAGTATTCACCTGAAATCGATTCGCCAGGGGATCTTGGGCATCAAACTCTACTTCGTCCGCAAGACGACTGATTGGCTTGGCTGAATCTCGCCAGATCCCCCAGATGGCGAACGACGACGCGAGTAGGCTGACGGTTCCGACGATGGCGCCGTACCATGCCAGCCCCCCGTGCGTCGAGGCAAGTACCAGTATTTGAGTCAGTCCCCATGTATGGGAGATCGTCTTGCCACCGCAGATGCTAGCAGGGCGTTACTGCCTCGGCCCCACCATAATGTCAAGCGATTCAGGCTGCATTTTATCCCTCCGGGCGCATCAGCGGAAACGCGATGACGTCGCGGATGGAGCGGCTGCCGGTCAGGAGCATGACCAGGCGGTCGATGCCCACGCCCATGCCGCCGGCCGGGGGCATGCCCACGCGCAGGGCGTTGAGGAAATCGTGGTCGAGGTTGCGGAAGTTGGCTTCCTCCTCATCCACGCCCTCAAGCTGGGCGGTGAAGTTGGCTTCCTGGATGTCCGGGTCGTTGAGCTCGGTGTAGGCGTTGGCCATTTCCATGCCGGCGATGTACAGCTCGAAACGCTCGGCAATGGTGGGGTCGCCTACCTTCCGCCGCGTCAGCGGGCACAGCGATGCGGGATGGTCCATCACGAACACCGGCTGCATCAGTTCGTCGGTGGCCTCGACGGTCTGCTCCCAGACCTGCTGGTAGAGCAGATCGTGGGCCTTGCCGGTGGGGGTTATGCCTAGCTCACGCGCCTTGGCGACGAGCCTGGCGTCGTCGTCGGCGGGGAATCCGTTGACTTTCTCGAACAACTCGGCATAGGTCGCCTTGCGGAACGGCCTGGCATAGTCGATCGTCAGGCCGTCAAACTCGATGGCGGTTCGGCCGATGACGTTCCGGGCGGTCTGACGGATCATCTGTTCAACGATCTCGGCCATGACGTGGTAGTCGGCGAAGGCCTCGTACAGCTCGAGCATCGTGAACTCGGGGTTATGCTGGCGGTCAATGCCTTCGTTGCGGAAGTTGCGGTTGATCTCGAAGACGCGAGGCAGGCCGCCGACGAGCAGACGCTTGAGATACAGCTCGGGAGCGATGCGCAGGTAGAGGTCGATATCCAGCGCGTTATGGTGCGTGGTGAACGGTCGGGCGGCCGCACCGCCGGCGACGGGCTGGAGCATCGGCGTTTCGACTTCCATGTATTGCCGTGCTTCAAGGAACTGGCGTACCTCGCTGATGATGGCGCTGCGCTGGCGCAGGACAGCCAACGCAGCCGGGTTGGCGTAGAGATCGACGTAGCGCTGCCGGTAGCGCAGCTCCGCGTCCTGCAGGCCTTTCCACTTCTCGGGCGGAGGCACCAGCGACTTGCAGGCGATTTCGACAGCCGGCTGGTCCGCGGCGGTCGGCCTGTCGGCGGCCAGATCGCTGCCGGAGGCGGCCCAGACCGTGATTTCGCCGGTCTTGGTGGCGCCCACCCGGCCGCGCACGACGGCGATGTCGCCCAGGTCGAGTATCTTGGCGAGCTTGAAAGAGGGTTCGTCCACGCCCTTTTTGCTGACGGCTACCTGCAGGTCGCCGCTGAAATCGCGCAGGGTCATGAAGATCAGCTTGCCGATGTCGCGGTGCAGCACGATGCGGCCGGCCACGATGACGGCGGGGCGGTCGTCGTCCTGCTTCGATTCGTCAAAGCGCGCGCGGGCATCGGCCAGAGCGACAAGCTGATCGACGCGCCGGCCATGGGGGTCGACGGCGAGTTCGTCGCGCAGGCGCGCGAGTTTGGCGCGGCGATCGGCGATCTGGTCGCCGCCGGCGGCGCTGGGGGTATTCGCTTGGGCGTCGGCGGGGGCATTGTCGGCCATCGTGTGTCTCGCGAGGTGAAAGCGGACTTGCGTGACTATCGTAAACAAACAACCCCGCGTCGCGCGGGGTTGAGAATCGTTGCATCGTCTCAGGTCGGCCGCGCTGGCGAGGCATCGCACGGCGGCGGCGGTGCTATTCCGTCGCCGCGGCGGCGGGTTTCTCAGCGACACCGTCCGTGCCGCCCTCGGTCTGGGGTTCGGCGATGAGCGACGCCAGACCGCGACGCCGGTCGCGCAGGCGACGCTTCTTGCCCACGCGCTCGCGCAGGTAGTAGAGCTTGGAGCGGCGAACGTGGCCATGGCGCTTGACTTCGATCAACGAGATACGCGGCGAGTGCAGCGGGAATACGCGCTCGACACCTTCGTTGGCGACGATGCGCCGCACCGTGATCGTGGCGTTGATGCCGCGGCCGCTCATGGCGATGACCACGCCGTTGAACACCTGGATGCGCTCCTTGGCGCCCTCGATGATCCGCACGTGGACGTCGACCGTGTCGCCGATGTCGATCTGCGGCAGGTCGGTCTTGAGCTGTTCGGCTTCGATCTGTTCGAGAAGTTGCTGGCTCATGACGTCACGCTCTGGTGCTGGCCTGAACCTTTGCGAAGCGGTAACCGCTTCCAGGTTCTATGGTTACGATTCCGCTGGCCGGGCGATCCGATAGCCGCAGCCACAGGCGAGCCACGCAATATAGCGGGTCGGGCGGGCACTGTCGAGTGGGGGCGTTGGGCGGGACTCAGGCTCGGGCCCGCCGGCGGTTGGTGAACTGGAAGTAAAGCCATGTGATGCCCAGGCCGCCAAGCCAGGTGGGTTCGGGGGCCGCCCCGGCGTCGGCCAGCGGGACGAAGCTGCTGATCCAGGCGTCGAAACTGCTGGTGCGCGTCGAACCCATGATGTCGCCGTAGTCGCTGTCGGTCACGCCGTCGCCGACATTGGCGCCGAAGGAGTGGACGCCGGCGACGTAATCGGTGCCGCCGATGTTGATGAAAAGGCCGCCGCCGCTGTCGCCGGGAGCAATCGAGTACTCCAGGTCCAGCGGGTTAGACGAACCCATCGTGCTTTCGTTGGCCCAGGGGCTGTCGAAGTCAGAAAAGATGATGCGATCCGAAGCGCTGGTGAGATTGAGGCTGCCGACGACGCCTCCACCGACGCCGTCGAGCACGTTCTGCCCGGCTCGCCGCGTGCCCGACGCCAGGACAGCGCCTGTCGTGCCATCGCCCGTCTTGCCGTAGCCGACCATGGTGGCGGTTTCGCCAACCTCATCCGTGCCGGTGTACCAGGTCGCGGGGGTGATGTCGACGACCGGGGTTGCCAGCTCGATGAGGGCGATATCCCAACCTTCGAGCAGGCTGCCGGTCCAGCTTGCGTGGGGGAACCAGGTGCTGGCGGCGATCACACTGCCGGTGGAGGTGGTGAAGGAGACGGAGAGGACATCCCCGCTGGCGTTGGTGGCTGCGGTGTCGACCACATGGGCGGCTGTGAGCACCCAGGTTGGCGAAATCAGCGTGCCCGAACCCAGGAAGTTGCCGCCGGTGCGGGAGATGCTGATCTTTCCGACGGCCGCGTAGGCGGCGTCGCTGGCCAGAGTCGTGTAGAGGGCGTCGGCCCGGTCGTCGCGGATGACGCCGCCGGCGGCTTGCAGGGCGCAGGGCACGGCCATCGCGACGGCAAGCGTGAGCCGCAGGGCGTACTTCGAGCCCCGGCCGCGGCGAGGCGGAGGATCAGGGCGGCATGCACGAGGTCGCTTGGGGCTGGACACGCCTGTCTCCGCAGCGGTAGTAGAGCGGCCCACACGCTATAGATGTGCCAGGCCGCAGCGTCGGCGCAGCTTGCGCAGACGTTACAGGTGTCATCGTGCGGCCGGAGAGACGACTTTAGGGGCGATATCGCTCTTACGCCCTGAAGGAATGCCGGGAAGACGGTCGTGGCATCACAGGTCAGTCGGTCGTGGTGGGTTGTGGCGTGGTCTGGATCGCCTCGGTGGGGCAGATGTCGATGCACTGGCCCGAGAATTCGCAGCCCTGGGCGTCGATGTCCGCCAAGCCATCGTCGTTAATGACGATGGCGCCGTTGGGGCAGGTGGCGGCACAGGCCCCGCATCCGCCGCAGACATCGTGGTTCACCCAAGGCATCGGCGATCCTCCCCCAGATTTCGTCGGCCAATCTTGGCCTATTGGTGAGCCACGAATGATTTTAACCCCACCAGGGGCGAAATTCCGGCCTCACAGGCCAGACCCCCGCCCAGTCACGAAACTTCGACCGTCCTGGGATCTGCGACACGGGGCCTGGGCGCTACGACGGGCCGGCATCCCCACGCCACCGGCCAAGCGGACACGTCTCGTCGGCCAGCACGATCTTGGCGTGCAGCCGGCATCCGCAGATGGCGCAAGCACACATCCGGGTCGTCGCGTGGCGGCAGGGGACAGCCTGCTCACAGCGTCGGCAGACAGCGCGGCGATGCTCGATGACGACATCCGCAGCGCGACCAAGGCCGAGGCGGGCGCGGACCAGCCCCAGCATGCCGTGCGCCACACGGCGCATCTCACGCGGCATCGTCATCCATGACATGAAGCGTTCCCGAAAACGAATCGTCGTCGATGGGGTATGGGCGCGCATCGCCAGAACCGACGCATGCCGCCTATGGCCGCACCTCGACGGTGCTGTCTTCTTCGACGAACAATTGAAAGACCATGGCGATATCGTCGGGCAGGAGGCGGATGCACCCCAGCGACATCATGCGGCCGACGCTGTCAGGTTCGATCGTGCCGTGAATCCCGTAACCGTTTCGGCCCCGGGTGTTCTCGTCCACGCCTTCGAGGCCGAGCCAGTACTCGCCAATGGGATTTTCGATGTTGTCGGGCGCGTAGTAGACGTTGGTGCGCGGGTGCGTCCAGCCGGGGTTCTGCAGCTTGCTGCTGGGGCGTACGCGCCAGCGGCCGATCGGCGTTGAATCATTCTCGCCCAGGCCGACGGGAAAGCTGCGGACGTAGATACGCTGGCCGTCACGATCATTAAGGTACACGTCCATGCGGAACGCCGATTTATGCACGATCGCGTGGAACGGGCCCTTGATGAGCTTGAGTTTCTGGCCGACGCGCAGGCGATGGGCGTCGACGTGGTTGACCGTTTCGATGAACTGGTAAGTGATGTGGTAGCGAGGGGCGATGCGCACGAGCATGTCGCCGCTCTGCACGGTGTACGCTTCGGCCAGAGGGTCGCCGGGACTGACGCGGTCGGAGAAGACCAGCGACTGGTTGATGCTGGCCAGGACGTCGCGGGTGGCCTGGGCGTCGCGGGGGCTCAGCGTGTGTCGCGGGTCGAAGAGCAGGCTGCTCAGCAGCGCCCTCGCCTTGACCGGCTGGCCCTGTTCGACCAGCGCCATGCCCTCTCGCAGCCGCGTGGCGGCGGAGGTATCCGGGCTCGAAGTGATCGCCCCAACAGGCACCTGCCCCAGACGCGGGGCGGTTTGCGGTGCAGCGGCCGGTTGCGGATTAGCGGCCGGTTTGACTGCCGGAGAACTGGTTGATGGCGGCGCGGGCTGCTCAAGGCTGTCGAACGTCATCACCGGCGGGGTGGATTCACGCTCCCTGGATGCCGTTGGTGGTCCGCTCGAAGCCTCTTGCCGCGGCGCGTCGGCCAAGGTAGCGGCCTGTCGTGAGGGCGGGCTGGCGAACGTCGGGCCTCGCAGTGTGGTGTCCGCGTCGCGCGGCCGCTGGACATCCGGTTCGGTGACGGTGGCGGCTTCAGCCGACTGAACATTGCCCTGGGGTTGATCGCCGGCGACCAGCCAGCGATACCCGACCACCAATGCAATGGCGGCCAGCACCAGTCCGATCCACGCCCGGTTATGCCCCCGGCTGGAGCCGTGCTTCTTGCGGCCAGTGGAATAGAGACGTCCCGGGCCGCCGCGATTTCTTTGCGAGGAGAGCACCATTGTCGACAACTCCCTTTGTCGTCGCCCATTCACAGGCCTGTCCGAGCGGCCGGCCGCCCGGGAATCCATGACGACCATTGTACGGTCAGTCGCCGTCGACCGGGCGGTCGGACACGGGCGAATCGCTCGGGCCAGCCCCCGGCCGCAATGCGTCGAGCCACGCCAGGTACTGCCCGATCCGCTGCTCATAACCGCGTTGCGTCGGCTCGTAATATTTCTTATCGACCCCCAGATAATCCTGATCGACAAAACCGCCCTCGCCGTCGTGGGCATATTGGTAGCCCTTGCCGTGCTCCAGGCGTTTGGCACCCGCATAGTGGGCGTCGCGCAGGTGTCGAGGCACAGGAACGGTTCGGCCGGTTTTGACGTCGTCCATGGCCGACCAGATCGCCTTGGCCGAGGCGTTGCTCTTGGGCGCTGTGGCCATGTAGATGACAGCCTGGCCCAGGGTGAGCTGGCACTCGGGCATGCCGATGCGCTCGGTGATGTCGTAGGCGGCCGCGGCGATCTGGATCGCGCGCGGGTCGGCGTTGCCGATGTCCTCGCTGGCGAGGATCGCGATCCGTCGGGCGATGAACCGGGGATCTTCACCGGCTGTGAGCATCTTCGCCAACCAGTAAACCGCTGCGTCGGGGTCGCTGCCGCGCATGGACTTGATCAGGGCCGAGATCGTGTCGTAGTGCTGGTCGCCGTCGGCGTCGTACACCACAGCTTTCTGCTGGATCGATTGTTCAGCGACGTCCAGGTCGATGAGGATGGGAGCCGGGGTCCGCGGTTTGCCGTCCGGGGTTGCGGCACCGCCGGAAAGCACGGCGATCTCCAGAGCAGTCAGCGCCCGCCGTCCGTCGCCGTCGCTGATTTTCGTCCAGTGGGCGACGGCTTCGTCGGTGATGTGGATATCAAGCTTGCCGAAGCCGCGGTCCGGATCGCGGACAGCTCTGTGGATCAGTTCGCCGATCTGTCGTTCGCCGAGTGGCTGAAACTGAAAGATCTGGGAGCGGCTGACCAGCGGGCTGTTGATGGTGAAAAAGGGGTTTTCAGTCGTCGCGCCGATCAAGGTGACGATGCCCGCTTCGACGTCTTCGAGAAGCACATCCTGCTGAGCGCGGTTGAAGCGGTGGATTTCGTCGAGAAAGAAGATGGTGCGTCGGCCGTCGAGTTCAAGCCTGTGACGGGCGTCGTCGAGCACGCGGCGGACGTCTTTGACACCGACGCCGGCCGCGTTGGCCTGCTCGAAATGGCGCTGCGTGTACGCGGCGATCAGGCGGGCAAGCGTGGTCTTTCCCGTGCCCGGCGGGCCGTAAAAGATGACGCTGGTGAGTCGGTCGGCCTCGAGCATGCGGCGCAGCAGTTTGCCGGACCCGAGCAGATGGTCCTGACCGACGAACTCGTCAAGGCTTCGAGGTCGCATGCGAACCGCCAGCGGCTCGGCGGCCTGTCGGTTGGCGGCATGTCGGGTGGACCAGAGGCTGCTCACGGTAGCATGATACCCCTGGGGCAGTTCGGTTCGGGGACATCCGAGCCGTTCGCAAAAACGATTACAACGTTTTGATATCCCAATCCGCGGACACGCCCTAAAGGGGCAGGAAGGGCGGTCCGATGTCTGGCTGCAAACGCGCTGTCGGTCTTCTGGGGACTGTCTGCCCGACCGTGCGTCGCCGCTCTTCTGGAGGCCGCCGTCATGTTCAGCCGCATCAAGTCCCTGGGTCTGGCCACACGCATCATCGTCCTGGCGCTCGCCGTGCTCGTCACGGTGGTGGTGGTCAACTACGTCGTATTCGTTCGCGGCCACCGCGCCGCCGCGGAACAGGCCATGGTGCAGAAGGCGGCCGCCTTCACCGCCGTGGCTGATGAGGCGAAGAACCACACCGCCTCGCTGCAGGCGGCCGGAAGCTTCGACTCCAAAGCGCTGCTGACCGAGATCGGACAATTGCGCGACAGCGGCCGGTCCTATACCGAGTCGCGCCTGTTTCAAACCATTCCCGTGGTGGCGGGCTGGACCGCGGCCGAGGATGCGGCGACTCGCGAAGACATCGAGTTTCGCATCGCGAGCTTCGACGCCCGTAACAAGGCCAACGAACCGCAGGCAGGAACCTTTGACCACGAACTGCTGCGTGACCTGGATCGGCAGGTGGCCGCCGGCGGTGCGGATGTGATCCATCGCATCGACCGTCAGTCCAACACACTGCACTACATGCGGGCGATCCGGCTCACGCAGGAGTGCATGATGTGCCACGGCGATCCGAAAGTCTACGACGCGGACGGCGACGGCGTCGACCCCGCGGGATTCAAGATGGAAGGCTGGAAGCCCGGCGATACACACGGTGCCTATCACGTGGTTATGCCTCTGGCGCCCGTGGACAAACAGGTCGCGGGTTTCATCAGCGACGGCTTGATGTGGACCGTTCCGCTGGTCGCCGGCGGCGTGTTCGCGTTCGTGTTCGTACTCCGGATGATCTTCGGCCGGCCGGTAAAGGCGCTTATCGAACGGCTCAAGGACATCGCCCAGGGTGAAGGCGACCTTACCCAGCGCATTCCCGTCAACAGCGGTGACGAAGTCGGACAACTCGGCAAATGGTTCAACATCTTCGTGGCCAAGATTCACGATCTGATCGTTGAAGTCAGCGGCGTGACGCGCGAGGTCGCCAGTGCGGCCACGGAAATCGCCGCATCGGCCGAGGAAATGGCCCAGGGTATGAACGAGCAAACCTCGCAGATGACACAGATTTCTTCGGCGGTGGAGCAGATGTCGGCCTCGGTGGTTGAGGTGGCGCGCAAGAGCGGCGAGGCGGCGAATCACGCCCAGGCTTCGGGCGACGTGGCTCGCAGCGGCGGCGACGTCGTGACCCAGACCATCACCGGGATGCAGGCTATCGACGAAGCCGTCTCCGCCAGTGCCGCCTCGGTCAGCGAGCTGGGCCGTCGCGGCGAGCAGATCGGCGCGATCATCGAGGTCATCAATGACATCGCCGATCAGACGAACCTGCTGGCGCTGAACGCGGCGATCGAAGCGGCACGGGCCGGCGAGGCGGGTCGAGGCTTCGCCGTCGTGGCTGACGAAGTGCGCAAGCTGGCCGACCGGACGACCAAGGCGACCGAAGAAATCGCCCAGTCGATTCAGGCCATTCAGGGTGAGACCGGCCAGGCCGTCCAGCGGATGAACACCGGGACCGAACAGGTCAAACAAGGCGTGGACCTGGCGATGAAAGCGGGCGACAGCCTGCGGCAGATCGTCGACAGCACCGGACAGGTCGCGACGATGATCCAGTCGATCGCGGCGGCGGCCGAGCAGCAGTCCGCGGCGGCCGAACAGGTCAGCCGCAACATCGAACAGATCAGCGCGGTGGCTGAGCAGTCCAGTGAAGCGACCCAGCAGTCGGCCAGCGCCGCATCCCAGCTTTCAACCAAGGCCGAACAGCTTCAGGCGATGGTCAACCGCTTCAAGACCGACGCCGCGGCGGTGGAGACGGCCGGACGCACGGGCGGGGCCGCGACCGCGAACCCCACGGGGGCGCTGAGCGTGGGAAATCGCAAACTCCGTGAGGCCGCACGGACGTTCAAACCCGGCCGACCGGTCGACAAAGCCTGATCGCGTGGATCCAACCCAATATCCTCACGGGACGTCCCCGGGCGTCCCGTTTTCACTCCCGGCCAGCCGGAGGCACGGGTGATCGACGTCGCATCGGGCTGCTTGACGGTACCATAACCGGCCTGTGCTGGGCCTTCCAGCCATCCTGAATGTCGCGGGCCGTCGTTGTCTGATCGTGGGCGGCGGTTCGGTGGCGCTGCGCCGTGCCCGTGCTCTGCTTGAGGCCGGAGCCGTCGTCGTCGTCGTGGCGCCGCGGGTCGATGAGCAACTGGCCGCACTGGAGCTGACGGTTGAGCGGCGGCCGTTCGAACCCGACGATTTGAAGGAAGCATTCCTCGCCGTGGCGGCTACGGATAGCCGGGCCGTCAATGCCCAGGTGGCGGCCGAAGCCCGCAGCCGCCGCGTGCTGGTCAACCGAACCGACGAGCCCGACGCCGGCGACATGGTGGTTCCCGCCCACAGGCGCGAGGGACCGATCACTGTGGCGGTGGACACGGGCGGCGCATCGGCCAAAGCCGCCGCCGCCCTGCGCGACGCACTTCTCGAGCGCCTGGATCCTGACTGGCCCCGCCTGCTGACGTTGGTCGCGCCTTATCGCGGCCAGATCCAGGAGGCGTTCAGCGAGCCTGAGGAAAGACGCCGGCGGTTGCTGGCCCTGACCGGGACCGCGGCGATGGCGGCGCTCAAGAAAGGCGGTGAGGAGGCTCTGACGCGTTTCTGCCAGCAGCTCTTACAGCCGGATGCGGGCGTGCCCAACGATACCGAGGAAGGATCCGACGCCGATGCCTGATCCCTTGACCACGATTACCCTCGCGCTGGTGGCCGGTGCTTCGCTGTTGATGACGTTGGCGTCGATCGGTCGCCTGGTCGGCGTGCTGCGTTCCACGGGGATTCGCCGCGTCGAAGGGTGGCTGCTGGCGGTATGCACCGCCGTGTTGGCCGGCCTGCTGGTGTATCGCATGGCCGCGGTGCATCGGGCGGCGCCGCCGCTGCGATCCCACGTGGACGGTCTGTTGCTGGTCGCGGCGCTTTGCGGCGGGACGATCCTGTTTCTGGACCGCCGCTCGCGGCTGCCGGGCGTACGTGCCTTCGGCTTGCCGCTGGTCACGTTTCTGAGCGCCTGGGCCGTGTGCGCCAGCGCCTGGACTTATGTCCCTTTCGACTTTCGTGTGGCGACGATGGGGCAGGTGTGGCGCAGCGTACATCTGGTGGGCGTATACGCGGGAACCTTCTGCGTGGCTCTGGCGGGGATCGCCGGGTCGATGTACCTGGTCGCCGACGCCCGTCTGCGGCACAAGCGTCAACCGGCGCGCTTCGGCCCGCTGGCGAGTCTGGAAGCCATCGAACGTCTGATCATTCGTGCCTCGGCCGTCGGTTTCGCCCTGCTGACGCTGGGGCTGATCTCCGGATGGGTGGTCATGGCCGAGGAGCCTGTCGGCTGGTCGCCCGGACCGTGGTACACGGTGAAGATCGTCCTGTCTGTGCTGGCTTGGGTGATCTACGCGCTGCTGATGAACTTACGGCACGCGGCGATGTTCCGCGGGCGGCGGGCGGCTTGGCTGAGCATTTTCGGCTTGGTGTTGCTGGTGGCGACGTTCTCGCTGGTGACGGCCCTGCCGGCGGACCGCGTTGCGGCGCGCAAGGCCGACAACGCGAATGCATACTCGCAGCCGGCCGCGTCGCCGGAATCCGCCCTGCCGGCGGGGGAGGGCGACTGATGCGGCTGGTGATGGTGGGCCTGAATCATCGAACCGCCCCCGTCGAGCTGCGCGAGCGCGTGGCCCACAACGGCGAGAAGGCCGTCGCGCTGATTCGCGCAATGGTCGAGGCCTGGGGTGTGGCCGAGGCCCTGGTGCTCTCGACGTGCAACCGCACCGAGGTGTACGCGGTGCGGCCGATTCACGAACCGCCGACGTTCACCGATCTGGTCGGTCTGCTGGCCCGTCGGGCGGACCTTGATGCCGCTGAACTGCAGGGCCACTGCATCAGCCGTGAGCAGAAGGAAGCGGTGCGGCATCTGTTTCGCGTGGCTGCCGGCCTGGATTCGATGGTCATCGGCGAACCGCAGATTCTCGGCCAGGTGAAGCGGGGATATGAGATGGCCTGCGATGCGGGCACGGCTGGACCGGTGATCCACAAAGCCTTTCAACAGGCGATCGCGGTGGCCAAGCGCCTGCGCACGCAGACGGGCATCGACGCTGGCCGCGTGTCGGTCGGGTCGGTTGCGGTGGACTTTGCCCGCCAGATTTTCTCCCGGTTCGACGACAAAGTGGTGCTGGGCATTGGGGCCGGCGAAATGGCGAAGCTGACGCTGCGACACCTTCGCGCCCTGGAACCCAAACGCTTGTGGGTGTGCAACCGATCATTGGATCGAGCCCAGACGCTGATCGCCCATGTCGGCGTACCCGTCGAGAGCGGTGGGGCCCGGCCGTGGGAGGATTTGGATGAGCTGCTGGTGGACGCCGACGTGGTGGTCACCAGCACGGGCGCCTCCCACGCGATCATCACGCCGCAGCAGTTTCGCCCCGTGCTCGAACGTCGACGCCGGCGACCGGTGTTCCTGATCGATATCGCCCTGCCGCGCGATGTGGACCCGCAAGTCGGTTCACTGCCCAACGTCTATCTCTACAACATTGACGACCTGCAGCAGGTCGTGGAAAACACCGCCCAGAACCGCGGCGACATTGCCGAAAAGTGCGAAGGGATCATCGGCGAAGCGGCCGCCCAGTGCATGCGTGAGATCGAGCATCGCGACATCGGCATCATGGTGCGTGAGCTGCGCCTGCGACTGGCGGACATGGGCGAAGCTGAGAAGCAGCGGACCCTCCGTAAGCTGGGCGCTCGCATGAGCGACAACGGCGTGAGTGAAACGTTCGCCAAGCTGCTGGACGAGCACACGCATCGGCTGATCAACAAGATTCTGCACGTGCCGCTCAGTCAGCTCGACCATCCACACCCGGAAACGCCGATGGCGTTTTACGCTGCGGCGCTGCGACGCTTATTCGCCTTGGGTGAAACCGATGCCCGCGAGCGCCGCGACCATGACGCCGCGCAGCCCGCGGCCCCTGGCGATCCGGACGCCGATCAGTCGCTCGGCTGAGCACGTGCCGTCGGCTGCTGAAACCTGAAACTTCTGGAGATGCGTCTTGTTCGGCAGCCATTTGTCCATCGCCGGCGGTCTGCACAACGCCCTGATCGAGGCGCGCAAGCTGCGCATGGACTGCGTCCAGGTGTTCACAAAAAATCAGCGGCAGTGGAAGGTCAAGCCGCTGGACGACGGCCAGGTCAGAGACTGGCAGGACCATCGCCGCCAGACGGGCATCGATGTGGTGGTCAGCCACGACAGCTACCTGATCAACCTGGCCAGCCCGCAGGCGGAGGCTCGTGAAAAGTCCATCGCACTGTTCCGCGAGGAGTTGCTGCGATGCGAGGCCTTGGCGATTCCGTGGCTGGTGACGCATCCCGGCGCCCACATGGGCGAGGGCGAAGACGCGGGTCTGGCCCGCGTGGCGCGGTCACTGGACCGGATCCATCGTGATCTGACGGGACTCGCAACGGTCACGTGCCTGGAAGTCACCGCCGGGCAGGGCACGGCCCTGGGCTGGCGCTTCGAGCACCTGCGCCGCGTGCTCGACGCCGTCGCCGAACCAGAGCGTCTGGCGATATGTCTCGACACGGCTCACATGCTGGCGGCCGGTTACGACCTTACTTCTGCGGCCGGTTGCCGTGACGTGCTGGACGAGCTGCATGCGCTGCTGGGCCTGACGCGGGTGAAAGTGATCCACGTCAACGATTCGAAGGCGCCCCGCGACAAGCGCGTCGACCGGCATGCACACATCGGCCACGGCCATGTGGCCAAGGCCGCGTTCAGTGAACTGTTGCGTGAACCGGCCTTCGCGGCCGTTCCGAAAATCCTGGAGACGCCCAAGGAGAACGCACCGGACGGTCGGCCTTGGGACGCGGTCAATCTCGCGGCCCTCAAGCGCTTGAGCCGACGTTCACCGAAGCGGGCGTGATTGGCCGATAGGTACAAGGGCGCGTGTGAGATCGGCCGCCCGCTGGAGATGGTGACATGCCCATTGACCACGAGGAAACGCTGAGCAAAGAGACATGGCGGATGTTCCGCATCGTGTCGGAGTTCGTCGATGGCTTCGAACTGATGACCGACATCGGGCCGGCGATCACGGTGTTCGGCTCTGCCCGTACGCCGGCCGCGGACCGCTACTACAAGCAGGCTGTGAGTCTGGGGCGCAAGCTCGCGAAGGCGGGCATGGCGGTCATCACAGGTGGCGGGCCCGGCATCATGGAGGCGGCCAACCGCGGCGCCTTTGAGGGCAAGGGCCGATCGGTCGGCCTCAACATCTCCCTGCCCATGGAGCAGGAACCCAACGCCTTCCAGACCGAGTCACTGACCTTCCGCTACTTCTTCGTGCGTAAGGTGATGTTTGTGAAATACGCGTCGGGCTTCGTGATCTTCCCCGGCGGCTTCGGAACAATGGATGAGTTCTTTGAATCGCTCACCTTGATCCAGACCCTCAAGATCAAGCCGTTCCCCGTCGTGTGCATCGGTCAGGATTTCTGGGACGGGCTGGTGAAATGGATACGGCAGACGATGCTCGACCGCTTCGGCAACATCAGCCCCGAAGACATGGATTACTTTCGCGTGACCGACGATGTCGACGAAGCCGTCGAAATCCTCCAGCGATACGTGCATCAGCAGCAGACCCTTGGACCGGCCCAGCCGGAAATCAGCGGTCTGGCGGGCCAGCCCACGGCGGAGGGCACTCGCATGGGGGTCGACCCCCGTGTCCTGCGGCCGCCGACCAACGACAGCCTGGGCCACTGAGACCGACGTCATCCCCGTCTTGCCGTTGCTGGACGCCCGGATGAGCGGTGGTTAACCTGCCCGGCCGCGGCCGGCGGGCGGCGGTGTTTTTTCCATCAGCGGGACTGAACCATGTCGGACAAAGTGCGGATCGGCATCATCGGATGCGGCAATATCTGCGGCGCCTATATCAAGGGCGCCGCCGGGTTTGAGATTCTCGATCTGGCGGCATTCGCGGACCTGGAGATGCAGCGAGCCGTCCAGCGGGCTCAGGAGGCCGGGGGCGGCGCCAAGGCGATGACGGTCGAGCAACTGCTGGCCGATCCATCGATTGAAATCGTCGTGAATCTGACGATTCCCGCGGTCCACGGCCAGGTCGCGCTGCGAACGCTGGAGGCTGGCAAACACGCCTACTGCGAAAAGCCCTTGGCATTGAATCGCGACGAAGGCCGTAAGGTGCTGGATACGGCGAAAACCAGAGGTCTACGTGTCGGCAGCGCGCCGGACACCTTCCTCGGGTCGGGCATCCAGACCTGCCGCAAGCTGCTGGATGACGGCGCGATCGGCGACGTGGTCGCGGGCAGCGCGTTCATGCTTTGCGGTGGACACGAGGGCTGGCATCCGTCTCCCGAGTTCTACTACAAAGCGGGAGGCGGCCCGATGTTCGATATGGGGCCGTATTACCTCACCGCCCTGATCAACCTCCTTGGGCCGATCAGGTCCGTGTGTGGCTTTTCGCGCATCACCCGGCCGACTCGCATCATCGGCAGCGAGCCGCTCAAAGGTACGGTGATTCAGGTGCAGACGCCCGATCACGTCGCCGGCACACTCATGTTTGACAGCGGCGTGATTGTCAACATCGCCACCAGCTTCGCCGTGCCGTTCAATACGCACTGGCCTATCACGCTGTTTGGCAACAAAGGCACGATCAAAGTGCCCGATCCCAATGGCTTCGACGGCAAGGGCGAGATCCGCGTGGCCGGTGAGAAGGAGTTCAAACCCATCGAGCCGACGCATCGCGCCGGCTATGGGCGATCTGCCGGGGTGGCGGACATGGCCCACGCGATTCGGTCGGGGCGGGGGCATCGGGCGACGGGCGATCTGGCGTTCGGCGTGCTCGATGCGATGCAGGCCCTGGTGGAAGGCGGCGTCGACGGCGCGGTCTGCCGCATGGCGGGCGGCTACGAGCGGCCGGCCATGCTGCCCACGCAGTTGCCCCCGCGGCGGATGGATGACTGAATGTGCGGTCGACCCACGGGCGAGGGCGCGGAGATCCGTGATCGCCGGCCAAGCGTCCTGCAAAGACCATCAGGAGTGTCACGATGCAACCGGTTCGGGTCGGTGTCGTCGGCTGCGGGATGATCGCCCCGCGTTATGTGCAGCATGCATTGAAGTATCCGTCGCTGAAGGTCGTGGCCTGTGCCGACCTGGACCGCACGCTGGCGGAAAATCTGGCGGCCGAAGCGCCGGGGGCGCGGGCGATGTCGCCCGATGACCTGCTCGCGGATCCATCGATCCAGATCGTCCTGAACCTGACTTCGCCGAAGGTGCATGAGACGATGAGTCTCGCGGCCTTGAAAGCGGGCAAGCACGTCTACAGCGAAAAACCTCTGGCGATCGACCGTCGCGGCGGCCGCGCCGTGCTGCGTGCGGCCGAGCGGCGCGGGCTGCGCGTCGGCTGCGCGCCGGACACGTTCCTGGGCGCGGGACTCCAGACCTGTCGCAAGCTGATTGATGAAGGCGCGATCGGTCGCCCGATCGCCGCGACGGCGTTCATGGTCAGTCCCGGCCCGGAGGGCTATCACGTCAATCCGCACTTCCTGTTCAAGGCCGGCGGCGGCCCCGTCTTCGACATGGGGCCGTACTACCTCACCGCCCTCACCTTCCTGCTCGGCTCTGTGCGCAGCGTCAGCGCCCTGGTCCAGCGCAGCCGGCCGACGCGCACCGTCCTGTCCCATGCTCATCGTGGACAGACCATCGACGTTGAGATTGACGACCACGTGATCGCGGTGGCGCAGCTCGATAGACCGGATGGACCGGTCGACGCCACGCTCATCTTCTCGTGGGCCGGGGCGAAAAACCCGTTCGAACCGATCGTCATTTTCGGGACCGAAGGCATGCTGCGCGTGCCCGACCCCAACGGCTTCGACGGAGAAATCCAACTCGGCCGACGCGACGCCGACTGGCAGACGATCGCACACACACACGCGACCGGGTTGGCGCGGGCTTCAGGCTTGGCAGAAATGGCCGAGGCGATCAGTCAGAGTCGTCCACACCGCGCCTCGGGCGCGTTGGCGTACGGCGTGCTGGACGTGATGGTTGGCCTGCTCGAGTCCGGCAAGACACAGCGGTCCTGGCGGGCGAAGCGACTTGCTCCGCGCCCCGAGCCGTTGCCTGCGGGTCTTGCCTTCGGCCGCTTCTCCTGATCCTGATCGCTACGCCGTTGTCACCGCGCGTCAGTAGGCGCGGCGCAGGGCGGCCCCGGGATAGTAGAAGCCGAGAATGGCCGCATACCGATGTCCGGCCGTGGACATCGCCTGCGCTCCCCATTGGCACATGCCCACCCCGTGACCGAATCCGCGGCCGTTGGAAAAGACGACCTGTGTGCCGCTGACCGCGACATCCACGTGGCTGCTCTTGAGCTTCGCGTCGCTAGGCAGAGCCGTGAGTCCGGGCGCCTCGTGGTTGCAGGCGGTGCGGAAGGCCTCGGCGGTGAGGGAATAACGACCGCCGCGGTCATCGATCAGGCTGAACGCGGCCGGTCGTCCCGCGCTGCTGCGCTGCGTGACGACGACCGAACGCAGCGTCCCGAGGTTGGCCACCGCATGGTTGGTGGTGCGCCCCCACGCCGCGATGCGGGCCGACAGCGTGGTCAGCGGCCGCACGATCGGGCCCCACTGGTAATGCGGGCTACGCTGGCCCCAGCCCTGGTCGGAGCGGCCGCGCAGGGGCGGATATTCCATACGGGTGGGAAACGCCGCGCCGGCGTCCTGGCCGATCGGTCCTTTGGTGCTGCTGTAGTAGGCTGGCAGCACGCGGCCGTCCCAGGTGAGCACCACGCCCCGCGTCGCCGCCACCGCGGCGGCGACCCTGGGCTGGCGCGCCGCCCCGCTGAAGGCCTGGTCGGCCTGGGTGGCCTCGACGTCGTAGTGGCGGCCAGCCTGCTCCGTCAGTCGTGTGATTGCGTATGAGCGCGCCGCCACCGCCTGGGCCATGAAAGCCTGCTCATGCCAGCTTCCATACATCTCGGATTCAACGACGCCCGGCAGGTAGCTCTCCAGGCCAAGATGGTTCACCACATCGAATCGCCCATCGTCAGCCGCGGTGAGCGTCAACGTGCCGGTGAACGTCTGGTCGGCCAGGTGCATGGCAGCCCCAGGGGAAGGACTCAAGTACAGCGATGGCGCGGGCCATTGCCACGCCTGCCGGGTGTTGGCGGATTGACAGACAAACCCGGCTGGTCCGCGCGTGATGCGCAAGGGCGGGAGCATGGCCCGCGCGCCTGAGTTCGACGCGCTCGATGGGCTGGTTCCCACGGTGATCGGCCCGGCGGCGCTGACCAGCAGCTCGGCGGTGTTCTTGCGCAGACGCACGCGAATGACCGGCTCACGGGTCGGCGGCGGGGCACTGCGGCCGGGCAGGGAGGCAGTGCTCTCGGACGCAGCCGGTGCGACTGCCGGGCCGGGAATACGGCACGCGCTGGGGATCAACAACACCAGCGACGCCAGCAGCACCAGACCGGTGCGGCGGATGCATGCGGCGAGAAACGGTGTGGTGGGGCGGATCATCCGTGATCCCTTTGCCAATGGATTACCGCGGATCACCTTGACACAAGCGAACGCGCGTCGGGTGAAGTATATCACGCCGGTGTGGAGAACCGTTGTGCCAAGGGCGGGCGAATCCCGGGATCATGATCGAAATTTCACCAATCGGCGCGCGCGGTGGCGTCGTGATTGGCGCGAAACTCCCCCGTGACCTCGTTGTAGTACCAGGCGCTGGCACCGACCGCGCCATCGCTGATGTCGTTGCCCGGGAAGTGGGGATTCACAGGAATCGACATCAGATAGGGACCGAAGCGGTAGCCGTCCGTGCCGGGCGCAGCAGTGTCACGCTCGGCGTTGGTCGCCAGGGTCATCTCGTCGACGAAGCCGGCGAGCGTGGGTGGATTGCCGTTGTGGTGCTCGCGGAAGATTTCGATCTGGGTGCGGATGCGGAACAGGTTCATCTTAGTCGAGTTTTCGCGGGTCTCCTCGCCAGCGCTGCTGAAATTGGGGATCACGATGGCGGCCAGAATCGCGAGAATAACCACGACGATCAGAATTTCGACAAGGGTGAACCCACGGCCGGCCCGGGTGCGCGATTGCATGTTGAAGCGGCAGGGTCGCTGGGACATGGCGGTTCTCCGTGGTCATGTGCCTTCGGGCGCTGCGGCTGCGATGGCCCCCACGAGGCGTTGAGGGAGCCCGAGCCCGGGCGGACGACGCCTGCGGCTTCAGGACAGTCGCCCTCCAGGTTGTTATCGGCACGGGACGTTGCGACATGAGGTCCGCGGTGATGTTGTCAGTTTTTCTCGCATCGCCGGCCGTGGCAGGTCGTCATTCTTATCCAGTCGCTACAACCGGCACGGTATCATGGGCCTGTGACGGAAACCGGTCTGCTCAAACGATGGTGCTTCGCCCGCCCGCGGGACGCGGATGCGGAGGGCGAAAACGCGATGCGATCGCTCATCCAGCGGCTGGGGCTGTCACCGCTGGTGGCCCGGCTGCTGGTCAACCGGGGCTTCGATCAGCCCGAGGCCGCCCAGGCCTTTCTGTCGCCGCGTCTGACCGATCTGCACGAGCCGACGCTCATGGCTGGCGTCGATGCCGCCGCCCGCCGCATCGAGCGGGCGGTTCGCGACCGCCAGCCCATCGTGGTGTATGGCGACTACGACGTCGACGGCGTCAGCGCCTCGGCCATCCTCTGGCATGTGCTGCGCCATGTCGGGGCCGAGGTGCGCCCTTACATCCCGCACCGGATCGACGAAGGGTATGGGCTCAACAGCGAAGCTATCCGGCAACTGGCCGTCGATCGGCCGCTGATCGTGACCGTCGACTGCGGCATCACCGCTGTTGAAGCGGCGGCTGTGGCTCGCGAACTGGGCGTGGAACTGATTATCAGCGACCACCACCAGTTGCCGGCCGATGGTCTGCCCAAGGCGACTCTTCTCGTGCATCCCCTTCTGCCGCATGATGACACGGGTCGGCCGTATCCGTTCGACAGCCTCTGCGGCGCTGGCGTGGCGTTCAAACTGGCATGGCATTTCGCCCGTGTCCACTGCGGCTCCGATCGACTGCCCCAGGCGACGCGCGAACTGCTCATTGACCTGTTGAGCCTCGCGGCCCTGGGGACGGTGGCCGACGTCGTCCCGCTGGTCGGTGAAAACCGCATCATCACAACCTTCGGCCTTCGACAGATCAAACGGACGCGCTTTGCGGGATTGCATGCCCTGATCGCTGCGGCCCGGCTCAACGACGAGAAGATCGACGCGTTTCACGTCGGGTTCGTGCTCGGCCCGCGACTCAACGCCTGCGGCCGCATGGGCCACGCCGGTGACGCCCTGCGCCTGCTAACCGACGCCGATGAGCACGAAGCGGGTGAACTGGCCGCCTTCCTGACCCGCGAGAATGAACGCCGACGCGAAACCGAGCACGACATCTACGAACAGGCCGAGCGGATGGTCGCCGACCTCGGCTACGACCAGCCGGATTGCCGCGCCATCGTGCTGGGTCGGGAAGGTTGGCACCCGGGTGTGGTGGGCATTGTCGCCAGCCGCCTGGTCGAGCGTTTCCATCGGCCGGTGGTGCTGCTGAATTTCGACAACGGTGAAGCGGCCGGCTCGGCGCGCAGCGTGGACGGCGTGTGCATTCACGCCGCGCTGACGGCTTGTGCCGAACATCTGACGACCTACGGCGGGCACGCGATGGCGGCCGGTCTGCGGCTGGCGACCGACGCGGTCGAGGCCTTCCGTATGAACCTGGTTGAGCACATCAACGCGCGATTGTCGGTTGACGAACTGGTCGGGCAGGTTGTCATCGACGCGGAGTGCGGCCTGGGCGATCTGACCGTCGACTTGTGCGAGCAGGTGCAGCAGCTCGCGCCGTTCGGGCGCGCCAACCCACGGCCGGTGCTCTGCCTGCGCCGCGTCCGACTGGCGCGGCCGGCGTCGCGCATCGGGCGCGGCGGCGACCACCTGCGACTGCTGCTGGAGGCGCCCCAGCACATGCTTCAGGCGGTCGGCTTCCATCTGGGCCGTCTGGCCGACGAACTGCCCGCCGGTCTGCATGTCGATGTGGTCTTCGAGCCGCGGCTGAGCTTTTACCGCGGCTATCCGCGCGTCGACCTGCACGTCAAGGATCTGCGGCCGGTGTCGTGACGCGACAGTGGGCGGCGATCGCCCAGCGTTTCAACGCGCCGCGAACTTGTAGATTTTGCCATCGAACGAGCAGATGTAGATTTCCCCGTCCTTGTCCGTGCCGAAGCTGGCGATGGCGGGCACGCGTGCGCGCAGTTGCTCGTGGGCGATGATACGAGGCCGGGTCGGGTCGTCGCCCTTGTCCGTCTTCAGAAGCCAGATCAGCCCCGACCCGTAGTCGCCGTAGACATACCAGCCCTGAAGCGGGGGCAGCTTCTGCCCGCGATAAACGTAGCCGCCCGTGATCGACCAGGCTTCGCGACGCGGGTGGTCGATGACCGGCTCGATGAGCGTGGCGTCCGTCGCCCTCGGTTTGTAGGGCAGGGCGCCTTCCCGGATGTTCCACCCGTAGTTGCCGCCCTTGACGATCAGATCGATTTCCTCGCGTCGGTCCTGGCCGACGTCGCCGGCCCACAGATCGCCGGTGGCGGCGTCAAACGAAAACCGCCAGGGGTTGCGCAGGCCCCAGGCCCAGAGTTCCGGCCGGGCGTCATCGATACCGACCAGCGGGTTGTCCGCGGGAATGGCATAGGGGCGCTGGCCGTCGGTCTTGTCGATATCGATGCGCAGGATCGCCCCCAGCAGCGTCCCGGTGTCCTGGGCGTTGTCGCGCGGGTCGCCCGCCGCGCCGCCGTCGCCTAGACCAATGTAGAGATACCCGTCGGGCCCGAAGGCGATCATGCCGCCGTTGTGATTCGACCATGGCTGGGCCACTTCGAGGATCACCGTTTCGCTGGCCGGGTCGATGACGCGGCGCTGGGCGTCCATGGTGAAGCGGGAAATGACCCCGCGTCGCGGCGGGGAGGCCGAGTAATGCACGAACACCTGCCCGTTGTCCTTGAACTTCGGATGAAACGCCAGCCCCAGAAGTCCCTCTTCCTCGCCGCGCCGGTTTACCTTGCCGCGAAGGTCGAGCGCTTGAATCAGATCGCCGCGATCGGCGTTCTTGTGGTTCTCAAACCAGGAGAGCAGGCCCTTCTGCTCGACCACGAACAACCGATCCGTGCCATCACCAGGATGCGTGATGAACAGCGGCCGCTCAAAAGTCAGACGATCGAAGGCGACCTCGATGCGCAGCTCCGGGGCGCGGACAGGCGGGCCCGCTGCGACCATCAGGAGCACACAACGTACGGCAAGGGCGACATGACTCATGTCTGAATTGTACGATCAGGCGTAACCCCTGTCGGGTTGGCGGCAAGGTTCTCATGGAGACCACGATGTCCAGGATCCACAATCCTTACGCGGGACTGCCTGAGGATGCTTGCGCTGTCGGCGGCCCGTGGCTACGCGGAAATCTCCACGCCCATACCACCGCCAGTGACGGGCGGATGTCGGCGCAGGACGTCATCGACGTCTATGCCCGGCTGGGTCACGGCTTTCTGATGATCTCCGACCACGACATCTTCACCGGCCCGCGCGACTATACCGCCTTGGACCCGCGCGGCATGGTGCTGCTTGCGGGCAATGAGATCTCCGCGGCCGGCCCGCACCTGCTGCACGTGGGGGCCGATTGCCGCGTGGAACCGCACCCCGACCGCCAGCAGTGCTTCGACGCCATCGCCCGCGGACCGGGCTTTGCCATCGTCAATCACCCCAACTGGCAGGAGCGATTCGATCACTGCTCCATCGACAACCTGCACCGCTGGCAGGGCTATGTGGGCATGGAAATCTACAATGGCGTGATCGGCCGGCTCGAAGGCAGTCCCTACGCCACGAACAAGTGGGATATGGTCCTGTCCACCGGCCGCCGCGTGTGGGGCTTCGCCCACGACGACAGTCACATGGCCCGCGACATCGGCCAGGGCTGGAACGTGGTGTGTGCCGGCGAGCGCACGGCATCGGCCATCATGGACGCGTTGCGGCGCGGCCGCTTCTACGCCTCCACCGGCGTGACGATCCGCTCGGTCAGCGTCATGGCGTCCACGGTGCGGATCGAGACGCGCGATGCGCGGCGCGTTGTCGCTCTGACGCGTCTTGGCCGCCGCATCGCCCAGGCCGACGCACCGGTGCTTGATGTGCCCATCGATGCGATCGACGGCTATCTGCGCTTCGAATGCTGGGGCGACGGCGAGCAGTTCGCCTGGACCCAGCCGCTCTTCACGGTAGTCGGTTGATCCCACGGAGCAGCGGCGTCACTTGCGCGCCACGGCCACGAGGCGTCTGGCGTGCTGGTCGTAGGGCGTGCCGTCAATGGAACCGAATATCTGCACCTCGGCAAAGCCCACGTTCAGCAGCAGACTCTTCAATTCAGCGGCTGAATAGAGCCGATGCTCAAGGGTACGCGCCTCGCGGCGAATGCCGTCAATGTATATTTCCCGAACCTTCATCCAGGACCAGTCCCGCTCGACGGAGCGGTCGCAGAGCAGCAGCACGCCGTCCTGCTCCTGCCAGTCGCGTGGCCGAAAGACGCGGGCGAGGATTTCCTTGCCCATCATGTCCATAAACAGGCGGCCGCCGGCCCTGAGCGATCGATACAGGTTCACCAGTACCTGACGGTCCTCGTTCGGGTCATCAAAGTAACCGAAGGAAGTAAACAAATTGACCGCCGCGTCGAAACCGTCCGGGCGGCAGAAGCAGCGCATGTCGTCCTGTACGAACTCGACGGTCACGCCGGCCTCGGCCGCCAGTCGGCGGGCCTGATCGAGGTATGCGGCTGTACGATCCACGGCCGTGACGACGTAGCCGCGGCGAGCGAGTTCAATGCAGTGCCGGCCCGGCCCGCAGCACAGATCAAGCACGGCAGCATCCGGCGGCAGCTGGAGATACTTGAGAACGTGCGCGACGTCGGCAATCGCCTGCTCGCGCGTCTGCGGATTGAACATGAACTGGTCACGCGCGATCCAGAAAGCATCGTCCTCGTGCCAGGGTGGTGCGTTTGCGGTTGCCGCCTTCATCGCATTTCTCCATGAAGGTTTGCTTCAGGTAAACAAACAAGGGCGGGCCTTGCGACCCGCCCTTGCGTGTGCGGTCACGCTGTGGTTGCGGGTCAGTCGAAATTCCCCAGGACCATGTCGGCCACCGTTTTGCCGGCCGGGACCATCGGGTACACGTGCTCGTGCTTCTCCACGAGGCATTCCAGCACGGCCGGGCCGTCGTGTTCGAGCAGTTGCCCGATCGCCCCGGGCAGGTCGGCCTGCTTCGAGCAGCGGATGCCTTTGCAGTGCAGCGCCTCGGCGAGCATGACGAAGTCCGGGTTGTGCATCTGCGTGTGGCTGTAGCGCTCCTGGTAGAACAGATCCTGCCACTGCTTCACCATGCCTTGGAAGTCGTTGTTGAGGATGATGCTCTTGGCCGCGATGCCGTACTGCGCGGCGGTAGCCATCTCCATCGCGGTCATGGAAAAGCTGCCGTCGCCGTCGATGTTCACCACCTGCTTGTCCGGCCGTGCGAGCTTGGCGCCGATCGACGCGGGCACGCCGTAGCCCATCGTGCCCAGCCCGCCGCTGGTGATCCACTGCCGCGGGTAACGGAACTGGTAGAACTGGGCCGCCCACATCTGGTGCTGGCCCACGCCGGTGCTGATGATCGCGTCGCCCTGGGTCTGGCGATTGAGTTCCTCAATCACGGCCTGCGGCTTGAGGTGGAACTCGCGTTCGTCGGGCTTGTAGCGGAACGGATGTTCCTTTTTCCACTTCGTGATCTGCCCGATCCATTCGGTGCGCGGCCGGCTCTCCAGCAGCGGCAGCAGCAACTCGAGGTTGCGCTTTGCGTCGCCTTCCACGCCGAGGGTTACTGGCACGGCCTTGTTGATCTGCTCGGGCGCGATGTCGAAGTGGATGATGCCGCCCTCACCGCGGCGCTCGGCTGCGCGGGCGCCCGGTGCGAAGGCGAAGATGTTGCCCGTCACGCGGTCGTCGAACCGCGCGCCCACGGCAATGATGCAGTCGCTCTCGTTCATCGCCCAGTTGGCGTAGGCCGACCCGTGCATGCCCAGCATGTGCAGGCTCAGCGGATCGTATTCATCGAACGCGCCCAGCCCCAGAAGCGTGGTGGTCACCGGGATGTTCGCTTTGTGGGCGCATTGGGCCAGCAAGGCGTGGGAGCCGGCGAGGATAACGCCCTGGCCGATGTAGAACACGGGCTTGCGGGCGCGGTTGATCATCTCCGCCGCACGGGCGATTTCGCTGCTGGTGCCGCACTCGCGGATGTCGTAGCCAGGCAGGTAGGGTTTGTCGCACACCGGTTCATTGAGCACCGAGGCCGTCACGTCCTTGGGCAGGTCCACCACCACGGGTCCGGGCCGGCCGCTCGTGGCGATGTGGAAGGCCTCATTGATCCGCCGCGGAATGTCACGCGCATCCTTGACCAGCACGTTCCACTTCGTGCATGGCCGTGTGATGCCCGTCACGTCGGCTTCCTGGAAGGCGTCGGTGCCGATCGCGCCGGTGGCCACCTGGCCTGAGAATACGATGATCGGCGTGCCGTCCATCAGCGCGTCCTGAAGGGGCGTGACGGTGTTGGTCGCACCGGGTCCGCTGGTCACGAGCACCACGCCCACTTTGCCCGAAGCGCGGGCGTAACCCTCGGCCATGTGGCCGGCACCCTGCTCATGACGTGTCAGAATGAAATTGAAGTGCGGGCTTTCATAGATGGCGTCGAACACCGGCAGGATCGCGCCGCCGGGGTAGCCGAATACGTGTTTGACCCCGTGCTGGCGCATCAGGTCGTGAAAGATCTGGGCGCCGGTCATGCCCAGGTACTGGTCAGTGGTGGGGCGTGAGGCGTCGCCGGCCGCGGCGGCGGCCTGCAGACTCTTGCTGCGAAGGGGTTCGGAAAGCATGGGTCGATCCTGCCCGAGGGCGGTAAAGGTCGTCGAGGTGCTCGCCTACCGCGGGCGATGGGGCCGCGGCGGCGTCACAGGGGTTAAGTTTAGCGTGTCAACCGACGCCAACGGCGTCGGGGGCGTCAGTGAGGCCGGCTCGGGCGACCTGGGTCGCATATGGACCAGCCAGACAGCGACGCGAAAACATTCAATGGGGAATGGCCAGAAAGCGAGAGGGTGCGGGTCGTCCGCTCAGCTAACGACGACCACCGCCAGCACGATCGCCACACCCTGGGACAGGGCGGCGGTCGCATCGGTCAGCAGCGGGCGGGACATCGTTCGCATAGATAAGCCAATATAAACAACTCCGCGTTCAAAAGTCAATCGGTCAAAGAGCGGGTCGGGATGAAAAACAGAGGTTTCGACGTGAACGCTGCCGCGCCGGCACCGGGGCGGGCATCGAGTTGCGTCAGGCCCCTCGCAGCACATCCGCGGCGGCGTCCACGCTCGGTTGACCGTCCCCGACGACGAAAAAGAGCATGCCCCCACGTTTCCATACCACGAGGGGATGCGCCGAGTCCCGTGGGCCGGCGCGGTAGACCCTGCCCTCCTCGAGGGAAGCCACGATTCGGCTGTCGGCCGCCGACTGGATCCACACGCTGATCTGGTCGTTGCGGCCGGTCTCGGGCAGCGCCCGGTAGATCAAATGCACCGACTTGCCTGGCACATGGCATAGCCCCGCCCGCTCGAACACATAGCCGGCCTTGCGCAGATCAAGCCCCGTCAGGTCACCCGGGGCGCTGTGCAGCCGGGCGGCCAGAGTCTCGGGCATCTGCTCCAGCGTATGGGGAAAAGCGGCTTGGTCCTCCAGGTCGGCCAGCATGCGGGTGCAGGCGACGTGGCGATTGATGAACTGGCCGGCCATCCCGGCCGGTACGATCTGGGCGGCACCAGGGGGCCAGTGCAGCCACGGTTGTTCGCCGCTGGGCAGGCCAAGCATCGTCGCGAGCACCAGCACCGCGGCGACAGCGGTGATGGCCGCAGCCCACCGACCGATGCGTCCGACCACATTCGACCGCGGCGAGGTCGTGACCGGCAGGCTGGCGATGCGATCACGCAGGCCTGCGGGTGTCGGCGGCGTCGAGGCACGCACCACCCGCGCCACCGCATGGCGAAACTGCTGATGCTCAATGACCCGCGCCATCGCCTCGGGATGGGCCGCTAGGTACCGCATGACCCGCAGACGCGTGACATCGTCCGTGTCGCCGTCGGCGAAGGCGGCCAGATGCTTCGCGAACTCGGTATGGGTCATCATGTCCTGCATCGTCGTCGTAGGGCGGGGTATGCAGCCTGCCCGTAGCGGTCTCCTGATCCTCCGTATGCCATCTAGGCGGGTGAATCCTCCCCATCGCGATTTTATTCGTGGGATCCGCTCACCAGGCCATGCTCCCGCGCCAGGGCCGTCAGCTTTTCGCTCAGGATCGCCCGGGCACGGTGCAGACGGCTCATGACCGTTCCAAGTGGTATATCCAGCACATCCGCCACTTCGCGGTATTTCAACCCTTCCACAGCCCAGAGCAGCAGGACGTGCCGATAGCGGTCGTCCAGTTCGTCAATGGCGTGCTTGAGCCGCTGGTCGACCTGCTCCCAGTCGAGGCTGGCCAGATCCCACGCCGGGGTTGGGTTGTCGAGTTCACTCTCAACACTTTCCCGGCTCATGTCCTCGACCGGCGTGGGCGTTCGCCGTTGCTTGCCGAGGCTTGAATAGAACACGTTGTGCAGGATCTTGAACAGCCACGGGCGGATGCCAGCCTCGCGCAGCTCGAAAGTGCGTTCCGCCCGCAGTGCCCGCAGATAGGTCTCCTGGACCAGATCCGCCGCCGCGTCCCCGTCCCGGGCGAGGTGGTAAGCCATCCGATGCACCGCGTCGAGTTCTCTCAGCGCCATCTCGCGGAACGCATCAGGCCCGGGTTGTCGGTGATCCAAGTCAGTCATCGATGCGGTATGGTCCAGGCGGGACGCAGACGTGTCAAGAAATCATGGAGACGAGAGTTGGCTTGCGAGTCTTGTCCGGGGCATTGCGCCGCGTGCAACGCTCCTGCTACCATGCCGCATCATGAATCAGAACCACAGCGACATCCGTATCGGCATCATTGGCGGCAGCGGTCTGGGCGAGGCTCTGGGCGGCGAAGTTGGTCGACAGGTCACGCCCGACACGCCTTTCGGCTCGCCCAGCGCGCCAATCACACTCACCACATGGCAGGGCGTCGAGATCGCACTGCTCCAACGTCACGGCCTGGGCCACACGATTCCGCCCACCTTCGTCCCGTATCGCGCCAACATCTACGCGCTCAAGGCCCTGGGCTGCACGCATGTGATCGCCAGCGGGGCCACCGGCTCGCTGCGCGAAGACATCGCGCCGGGCGATCTGGTCATCGCCGACCAGGTGATCGACAAGACCACCCAGCGCATCAGCACGTTCTACGAGAAGGCGGCCGTGCATGTCGAGTTCGCCGAGCCCTTCTGCCCGGTCATGCGCCAGTGGCTGCTGGCGGCCGCGGAGCGGCTGGGCGATGGGTTCGACGGCCGTGTGCACCGCGCGGGCACGTATGTCTGCATGGAAGGGCCGGCTTTTTCGACGCGGGCTGAAAGTGAGATGCACCGCCAGTGGGGCGGCGACCTGATCGGTATGACGGTGATGCCCGAGGCCAGACTCGCCCGTGAAGCAGAGTTGGCCTATGCCCTGATTGCTCTGCCCACCGACTATGACTGCTGGCGGCCGCACGATCCCAATGTGCCCCAGATGCAGTTGCTCCAGGAAATCATCGGCAACCTCAGGAAGGCCAGCGCGGCCGGCATCACCCTGATGAAACAGGCGTTCCGCGACCTGTCGCTGCTCCGCGAGCAGCCGAGTCCCGCCCACAGCGCGCTGAACCTGGGCATCTGGTCCGACAAGAGCAGACTCGATCCGCAGGAGATCAAGCGCCTGGGCACGCTATGGGGCCGGCACTTCGCGTGAGTGACAGTGAGTCGTCAATACCGGATTTCTAGTCGTTTGGATGGCCAAGATTTCGACCACGCAATGGCCGAAAGCGAGGCGCCGTGGGCCGGTTTACCCGTTGACCGCTCTGTATAGCAGCAGCGAGCAGGGCACGGCATGCAGGTCGAAGTCCAAGCCGTGGTCGATCAGACGCTGCCAGAAGCTCATGCTCCGTGGCGTGACGGGCAGACAAAGCAGATCGGCCTTGCGGAAGGCGGCGTAAGCCAGGGCGTCCCAGCCGGAGCTGCCGTGTAGGCACATGGCGCTGCTGCGGAGGCGGCCGAAGTCACACTCACCGACCAGGGCGTCCAGCGCCTGCCGCGCGGCAATCGGAGTGTCGGCGGATGTCGGCACGCCCGCCGCGTTCGGCCGCGTCCGGGCGTGGCGCAGCGCCCACGGCCGCTGTTCATGCACCACGTCGATCGCTTCAGCTCCCTGGGCGGCGCTCCATGCGATCAACCATCGCAGCATACCGCGAGAGCCGTCGTCGAAACCGACCGCGGCCATGACGCGGCGGGCCGGCGCGGGATCGAGGCGGGGATGGCGCAGGAGCATCACGTGGCAGGGCGCGTCGATGGCGATGTGGCCGGCGGTCGAGCGTGCGTGGGCGGCCAGGGTCGTCTCGGGCCGCAGCACGCCGCCGACGATCAGATCAGCGCCGATCTCCCGGGCCACCTGGCACACCACGCGGTCGGGGCGTCCCTCGCGGACGGTGAGTTGCGGCTGCTGCCGCACGCCCGCCAGCCGCAGCGCGTCGCGGAGGTGCTGGCGCAGGGCCTGATCGTCCGTGCCGGCATGCACCAGATGCAGCCGCGCGTCGAACACCCGCGCCAGTTGGGCCGCTTCGGCCGCCACGGCCGCGTTGCGCGGCGAGGTGGAGAACGACGCCACAATCACGCGCGGCAGTTGCGACGGCGACGAAGCGTGTGACGAAGGTTGCGTGTCGGGTTGCAGCATCATTGTGTCTCTTGCCCTTGGGCGATGTGGGGGCTGCAGGGTCACATGCGAGTCGACGGCCTCAAGCGCTGGACGCCAGACGTCGCGCGGCGCCGTCCCGGGCCACGAGATGGCCGGGGCCTTCATCGTTGTCGCCGACGCGCTCAGGCTGATACTCCAGTTTGATGATGTGCAGCGTCCGCTGGCCGGCGGGAACCGTCCACTTCACCACGTCGCCGACGCGGCAACCCAGCAGCGCCGTACCCAGTGGCGCGAGCACGGAGATGCGGCCCTCGTCGAAGTTGGCCTTCTCCGGATAAACGACAGTGATGGTGCGCGGCGGCTCGTCATCGGCGCGGACGGTGACGCGGCTATTCATGGTGACGATGTCAGCGGGCACGTCGGGCGACGGCACGACGGTGGCGTGCTGCAGTTCCCGTTCGAGGTCGATCAGGTGCTGCTCGTGCTCCTGTCGCCCCTGACGTGCGGCGCGGATGGTGGCGCGAAGGCGGTCGAAGTCCCGGTCGGTGAAGACGATTTCTCGAGATTTCATTGCGGTGTTCCTTTCATGGACCGGTCGCCCCGTGGGGCATGGCGGGGGCGCTTTGGCCGTTGCCGTGCGACAACGCCGGCGTTGTGGGCCGGACGCATCGGTGACTTACGCGAGGATGTGTGAGATCAGCCGACGGGCGGATCGCACCACTGTCCGGGCATCGATCGGCCAGCGCGGCCGATCGGTGGAACCAGGGCTTGCGGCCAGGCGCGATCGTGGCGCAAGGGCGACGGATGATGGCGTGAGTGGCGAACCATGACAGTATCCGAATGATGGCGCCAGCCGATTAACGGTATCGCTTAATGGTAGACCCGGATCTCCCGCGGGTCAATGGTTGACGCCTCACGATCGTATGGATGACTCGCGTCGTGCGGAGGCCTGTGCAGGCGGCTCGCTACTGATCGCGACCGCCGCGCCAGCCGCTGCCTCGCGGAGGTACAGTCGCCTGCTCTCCGTCTCCAGACTCGCCTTCGCGCAGCATCTGCCACTGTCCGCGGCCTTCGTCGACGCCTGTCCTGGCGCTCCCGGCCGCCCACAGCAGTCCAGCGACGAAGCCGACGATCAGCAGCACCAGCAGCACACCGGCGATGTTACGGGCTCTGTGTGAAGGCGCCGTGGCGCGGGGACGCAGCAGACGCACCGCCACGTTGCACACCCAGCCCCAGTTCAAGGCCACGTGCAGCAGAGCCACGGCGATCATGCCCAGGGCCAGGTAGAAATGCAGATCGCCCCACTCGTGCCGCGTCCAGCTCCAGACCGTGGCCCCCCGGCTGCCGGACGGCAGAATGAAAGACATCAGCAGTCCCGTCCACATCAGGCCGAGCACGCACAGAAACAGAGCGATGTCCACGGCAAGATGCAGGTTCGATCGTTTCATGGCGGCGACCTCCGTGTACATGATAGGGCGTGGGTGCAGGTTCCGCGTTGAAACGTTGTGGGTTCGCCGCCGCCGGCGCTTGCACACGCGCGATCGCCCCCGACAATACACCCATGTTTCAACTTCTGGCACTTGGCGACATCCATACCTACCGCCTGGCTGTCGCCCCCTGGCGGATGCTGGGCAAGCGCCTCGTGGGCCAGCTCAACCTCTATCTCAACCGCCGCCACCACTTCGACCGCACCGTGCTCGCCCTCGCGGCTCGACACATCGCGGAGATCAAGCCCGACCTGCTTCTCATGACCGGCGACCTGACCTCCACCGCCCTGCGAGCCGAATTCGACGACGTCGCCGAGCAATTGTCCCCGATCTGGTCGACGACGCCGTCGCTGGTTCTGCCTGGGAACCACGACCGCTACACCATCGGTTCGACCCTGAGGCACACCTTCGAACGCGCCCTCGCAGGGCACGGCCGGCAGGGCGGGGGCATCCTCGCGCCCGGCTTCCCGCATCTGCGACGTCTGAATGCACGCTGGCAGTTGCTGGCCATCGACGCCGCCGTGCCGCGGCCGCTATGGTCGCGCGGACGGCTCGGTGGTGCCCAGCTCGCAAAGATCCGGACGATGCTGGCGTCCCTTGGCCAGGACGAGGGACTGGTTGTCGCCTGTCATTACCCGATGGTCGATCCGCCCGACACCAGCCAGCCAGCCGCCTGGGGCCATCTCCTGGGTGACCGCGCGGCTCTCAAGACCCTGCTGGCGCCCGAGGTTGCGCGCCGACCGGTGATCTACGTCCACGGCCACATCCATCGCTCCTGGTGCGAGGTCTTGCCGCCCGGCCGCCTGGGCGGCATGGTCGATGTCAACGCCGGGGCGTTGGCGATGGTGGGATCCGAGCACCGGCTCGGGCAGGGCTTCTGGCAGCTCACGTTGCCCGACGACTTGAGTCAGCCGTTACGGGCCATCTGCCATCGTTGCGTCAGCCATGACCGCGGCGGCTGGATCGCCACCGAGAAGACCATCCCGTTGCCGTGGCATGGCCCGCCCGCTGTCCGATAAGAGTCGTGAGTTTGCCGGACGACTCAGGCCTGCGCCAGAATGGCCGATGTTGGATGCGGCAAGGTCTGTCGCGAACCGGACGTGGACCATCAACGTAGGAAGCAAGCATGTGTGGAATCGTCGCTTACGTGGGCAACAAGTCCGTCGCCCCTCTTCTGATTGAAGGCCTCAAACGCCTGGAATACCGCGGATATGACTCGGCGGGTCTGGCTGTAGTCAGCGAACAGGGCATCCGCGTGGCCCGCTCGGTCGGCCGCGTCAGCGTGCTCGAAGACCTAGTCCGCGAGACCGGCGGCTTCGACGGCCCCCTGGGCATCGCTCACACCCGCTGGGCGACGCATGGCTCGCCCACCGAACACAACGCCCACCCCCACAGCGGCCAGACCCGCACCGGCCACCACGTCGCTCTCGTCCACAACGGCATCATCGAGAACTACGCCACCCTGCGCAAGTACCTGACCGAAAAGGGTCATCACTTCGAGTCCGAGACCGACACCGAAGTCCTCGCCAAACTGATCGCCGAGCTGTACCAGGGCAACCTCGAGAAGGCTGTGCAGGCCGCCCTGCGCGAAGTCACCGGCGCCTACGCCATCGCCGTGGTCTGCGACAATGAACCACACACCCTCATCTGCGCCCGCAAGGGTTCACCGCTGATCATCGGCATCGCCGACAACGGCTACGTCGTCGCGTCCGACGCCTCCGCCATCATCAGCCACACCACCCAGGTCATCACCCTCGACGACTACCAGGTCGCCCGTCTGCACGCCGAGCCGACCGAGGCTGGCGGGCGCGCCCCGTGGCAGACCGACTTCCGCACCACCACCGTCGACAACGTGCCCGTAACCCAGGAAGTCAGCCAGCTGGACATCGATCTGGAGCAGATGGAGCTTGGCGGCTACGAGCACTTCATGCTCAAGGAGATCATGGAGCAGCCCGAAGCCGTGCGCAACTGCCTGCGCGGCCGTCTGGAGCACCGCGAAGCCCGCGTCGTGCTCGGGGGCCTGTCGCGCCACACGCGCGATCTGGTGCGGGCCAAGCGATTCATTTTCACCGCCCAGGGCACGGCCTACCATGCCGGACTCATCGGCGAATATCTGTTCGAAGACCTGGTCAAGGCGCCCGCCCGCTGCGAATACGCCAGCGAGTTTCGCTACCGCAATCCGATCATCGAGGACAACACCGTCGCCATCGCCATCAGCCAGTCGGGCGAGACGGCCGACACGCTCGCCGCCCTGCGCGAAGCCAAGGAACGTGGGGCGCTGGCGCTGGGCGTGGTCAACGTTGTCGGTTCCACCATCGCCCGCGATACGGATGCCGGCGTATACCTGCACGTGGGCCCGGAGGTCGGTGTCGCGTCGACCAAGGCGTTTATGGGCCAGGTGCTCGTGCTCGCCCTGCTGTCCCTCTACATCGGCAAGCGGCGGTTCCTGTCCGAACAGGTGATGCGCTCGTACATGGACGAGCTCGAACGCCTGCCCGAGCAGATCGCCCGCGTGCTTGAACAGTCCGATCACATTCGCCAGTGCGTCGAGCGCCATGTGCACCGCGATAACTGGCTGTTCCTCGGCCGCGGATACAACTACCCCGTCGCGATGGAAGGCGCCCTGAAGCTCAAGGAAATCAGCTACATCCATGCCGAGGGTATGCCCGCCGCCGAAATGAAGCATGGGCCGATCGCCCTCATCGACGAGGGCATGCCGGTGGTGTTCCTCGCCACCCAGGGTTCGCAGTACGACAAGGTGATGTCCAATATCGAAGAGGTGCGCGCCCGCGGCGGAGCGATCCTGGCCGTCGCCACCGAAGGCGACACCGCCATCGAACGCCATGCCGACAGCGTGTTCTACGTGCCGTCGATTCCCGAGCCGCTGCAGCCGCTGCTGACCGTCGTCCCCCTGCAACTGGTCGCGTACCACGCGGCTGTGATGCGCGGCCACGACGTGGACAAGCCGCGCAACCTGGCCAAGAGCGTCACCGTCGAATGACCGGCAACATTCCTTCCCGTCGCCGCAGATCGAGTATCAACTCGTACCGCCGCAGCTCCATGCCTGTGTAGATGCAGTTGCTCGTGCAGAACACGTAGCCGGACGCTTTCATGCCTTCATGCAGCGCATGACGGGCGGATGCAAGCACCTGCTCGTCCGTGCCCGTCTGCATCAGACCGCAGTGCACGTTGCCGCACAGACACACCTTGTCGCCCACGCGGCGGACCACCTCGGCGATATCCACGCCGCCCTGTGGATCGAGCGAATGCAGCGCGTGCGGCCGGCAGCTTTCGTCCTCCGGTACGAGCCGGTCGAGGATCGGCATGATGTTGCCGTCCGTGTGCTTGATCACATGGAAACCCATTTCCTTCTGCGCCCTCACGAGCCGATGCAGGTGGGGGGTCACGAACCGGTCGAACCATGCCAGCGGCAGGAACGGACCGGTGTTGAAGCAGTAGTCGGCGCAAAGGGTGAATCCGTCCAAGCCGCCGTGGGCGGCCAGTGTCTCGGCTCGGCGCAGGGCGCCATCAACCTGGCGCTGCGCATCGGCTTGCACACCCGCCGCATCCTCAGCCATCCGCAGGCAGAGCGCCTCCATGTCGCCGCCGCTTGGGATGCCGATCGTCGCGTCGCCATGCATGAGCAGGGCGTGGTGATCGCCGCACAGATCGCGGATCGCGTCGATCATGTGCATCGCTTCGTCAAGCGTATTCGGCTGAGGATCGAAGCGAATTGCATCCTGCTCGTATCGCTCGGCGATGTCCACATAGAGCCGCGCCATGTCGCGACGATGCAGCCGGCGCTCACGCTCGGTCATCTGCAGCCACTGATCGTAGCGGCGCTGCGAAGGGTGGACCTTGCCGAACGCTTCCATCGTCAGGAAGAAAACCAGTTCGAAATGCGGCACGAGCCCAGGCAGGGGGCGGCGCTCGAGGGCTGCGAGAAACCGCTCACGAGGCGTGGTGTCGGGCTTCACGTTCGCCATTGTCGAAGCGTCCTGTTCAGATCGGCCGCTAAGTCCGCGGCCGCGACCACGGGCAGCCGAACGCATAGCGGCCGGCGGCGATCTCACATGCCACGCTTGCGCCCTCGGCTCGCACCGCGCTCACGCCTTCCGTCTTGTCCAGCGGCCGTCCCATTTCCGTGCATGCGGACGGATCATCATGCGGCAGCCAGACCGTTGCCGTCGCATTGGCGGGGATCGTCACGTCCAGGTCAAAACTTCCGTCAGCCACGCGCCAGTGCGTCTCAATCCGCCCATGCACGCCGCGGTACACCGCCCGGGCCCAGGTGATCGGATCGTCGTTTGTGGGATCCGGCCGCGGCGCGATCAGCACGTGCTTGTAGCCGGGGCGGGCGGGATCCGTCCGCAGGCCGGCGACCGACTCGTACAGCCACTGACCGATCGCCCCATACGCATAGTGGTTGAACGAGTTCATGCCCGGATCGTGAATGCCTCCGTGGGCCGTCCAGCCGTCCCACCGCTCCCAGATCGTCGTCGCCCCGTGCACCACCGCGTAGAGCCAGCTTGGATACGTGGTGTTCTTGAGCAGCCGATACGCGCGGGCCAGGCGGCCGGCGGCCGTGAGCGCGGGGTTCAGGTCGCGCACGCCGACAAAGCCCGTGGACAGGTGCCCTTTGTGTTCCAGCGAGTCGATGTCCTGTTCAAGCCGGTCGGCCGCAAAGCCCCGCTTGTCCTCGGGCAGCAGATCGAAATGCAGCGCCAGCACATAGGCGGTCTGGCTCTCGCCGCTGACACGCCCGCCCGCCGTCACGAACGCGCGTTGAAAGGCCTGCCGGATGCGTGCGAACAGATCCTGGTAGCGGCCCGCCTCCTCGTCGCGTCCCAGCGCCGCCGCCGCGTCGGCGACGATGCGCACGCTGTGGGCGAAGTAAGCCGTGGCGATCAGATCGTGCGGCGTGGTCGCGTCGATCGACAGCCAGTCGCCGTAATACGGTACGAACGGCCGCACGAGGTTGTCGCTGTGGCGCTCCAGGCAGTCGAGGTAGCGTTTCATCGACTCGTAGCATCGCTCGAGGATGCGGCGGTCGGCGTAGGCCTGATAGACCGTCCACGGGCAGATGACGCCGGCATCGTCCCACGCCGGCGCGTTGCCTCCGGAAGCGACGGCCCGCGGCGCGAAGTTCGGGAACCAGCCGTCCTCGAGCTGGGCGTCGGTGAGGTCGGTCAGCCATTTGGCGAAGAAGCCCTGCACGTCCATGTTGAAGCAGGCCGTGCCGATGAACACCTGCGCGTCACCGGTCCAGCCCAGGCGTTCGTCGCGCTGCGGGCAGTCGGTGGGGATGTCGACGAAGTTGCCGCGCTGGCCCCACTGGATGTTGTGTTGAAGCTGATTGACCAGCTTGTTGGAGCAGGCGAACTCGCCGGTGACGGCCATATCGGAATGCACGACCACGCCCTGCACGGCATCGGCGCTCGGCCGGCTGCCGTAGGGCCAGCCGGTGATCTCGACGTACCGGAAGCCGTGGAACGTGAAACGCGGCTCCCAGACTTCGTTGCGGTCGCGCGCCACTTCGCCGCGCAGCACATACGTGTCCGTCGCCCGGGCGCGGCGGAGGTTGGCCACGTGCAGCGATCCATCCGGGTTGAGCATTTCCCCGTGGCGGATCGTCAACGTGCTGCCGCGCTCGCCGGCGACGGTGACGCGAACATGCCCCACCATGTTCTGGCCCATATCGAAGAGCCACGCGCCCTCGGACGCCTGGCGGACGGTGATGGGTTTGAGCCGCATGATGGCGCGCACCGCTGGACCGGGAGCAGCGGTCATCTTCGCCGGATCGAGGTCTTCCACCAGGTCGACCGTGCGCCATGCCGCGTCGTCGTAGCCGGGGCCATCCCATCCGGGCAGCTCCAGCCGCGCGTCGTAGAATTCGCCCTGGAAAAGATCAGAGTGAACGATCGGGCCGGTCGTCGCCTTCCACGAACCGTCCGTGGCGACGATGAGCCGGCGGCCGTCCTCAAGCTCGATTTCGAGCTGGGCCGCCAGCATCGGATCTTCGCCATAGACGCGCGGGCCCTGGGCCGTCCATCCGCTGTACCAGCCGTCGCCGACGATCGCGCCCAGCACGTTCTCGCCGGTTCGCAGCATCGCCGTCACGTCATAGGCGCGGTACTGAAAGCGCGTCGCGTATTCGGTCCAGCCCGGGGTGAGCAGGTCTTCGCCGACGCGCTGGTCGTTGAGGCGCAGCTCCATGACACCCTTGGCCGAAGCATAGAGGCGAGCGCGATGGACCACGCCGCTGAGCGTAAACCCCTTACGCATGTATGGCGCGGGTTTGAGCTCCGATCGGTCTCCTGGCCGGGCGATGCCGATCCAGCGTGCCTGCCAGTCATGCGCCTCAAGCAGGCCCATCTCAAAGAAGGCGGGGGCGCTCCAGGCCGTCGGCTGGCCGTGCTGATCCCACACGCGCACCTGCCAGCCGCAGCGCTGCCGCGATGTCAGCGGCGGCCCGGCGTACGGCACGAGCACCGACTGGTCGGTCGCCACCCGCCCGCTGTCCCATCGCCAGGGTTCGCCGGCCGCATCACCTTCGGCCAACGTGTCGGGCCGGTCGGTCACGCGAATCTGCATCGCCGTCTGACAGGCCCCGCGCCGCGGGTCGTCCAGCCGCCACGAAAACCGCGGTACGCGCTCGCCCATGCCCAGCGGCGCCGCGGCATACTCGCATCGCAGGTCGGTGACGGCGGCGTGAGGCGGATTCACACGGTTTGTCATGTCGGGGCTCCGAAGGGGCATCCCGTGTCATCATGGCCGATTCCGCGTCGTCGGCAACAAGGCGCCGGTCGGCTGCGCGGTTGTTCCGCGGCCGAAAGGGCATGGCTATTACGTGAATGGGCAAGCATGGATGTGGCCTCCAGGTGACACGCAAGGAAGAATAGGAGCGAGGTCTGGTAACTTGGTGCCGCTGTGCCCGTCTTTCGCCGTTCTGGAGTTGGCCTATGACATCGTCGCCTGCCGCGGAGGATCCCGTCCGCCGTCCCGCTGGCTTCACGCTCATCGAGCTGCTGGTGGTGATCTCGATCATCGCGCTGCTGATCGGCATCCTGCTGCCGTCGCTGGGCCAGGCCAAGCTTTCGGCCATGAAGGTCAAGTGCCAGGCCAACTGCAAAGGCATCACCGCCGCCGCCCACAGCTACGCCGCCGACCACAGCGGCAAGTGCATGCCCGACGACCGGGTGCCCGCGTGGGAGCTCAAAGACGGGGTGAAGACCGCCATCCAGTCTGTCAAGGATGCGACATTTGAGGGCATCCCGGCGAATGCCGACGAGTTGAAGCTCTCATGGTTCGGGCAGATCGAGAACAGCTATCTGAGCGGCGAGCGTTCGGCCGTGGACTGCCCGGTCATCGACGACCATCGCAAAGCGGGCTTTGATTCCAACACCGGCCTGTGGCGCTGGTACACCGATTACACCCTGAATCGTTTCGGTTTCAACCGCGCCCTGGACACAGCCGACGAGCCGGGCCGCAACGTCATGTTCGCCGAGCCGAACATGGCCCGTGCGAGCTTCGCGTCCAACTCGCAATACATCGTCGCCTTCTACATGTGGTGGGGCGAGAACCGTAACCGCATGGATCTCGAGCAGCTCAAGGCCGGCTCGCTGTCTTATGGTTTTGTCGACGGCCACGCGGCGCGCGTGCCGATCAAGGATGTCAAGATTCCGTTCCTCGAGGACATGCCGGAGCTGTCGCTGTCCTGCGGCTCGCCGCCGACGCGCGGCAACCCGGGCAACAACATGCTGTGGTGGTCCAGCACCGACGTGGCCCCGGACAGCAACTGGATGACACCGGTCTTCCCGATTCCCAACGAGAAAGTCAAGGGCACGGGCAGCAACTGACTCGACGGGCGTCCGCGACGGGTGACCCGCGGCGGCGGCGACTTGCGAATCCATCGCGCGTGGCAGGTGCCATGCGCGTTTTCTTTGGCGCGCTTCCTCCAGTGGGCCGGCTCCGGCGGCTATCATGGTCAACGGGATGCAGGAGCCGTCCATGCCTCGCGCCGCCACGGAGCTCTGTTTCGCCTCGGCCCTGTCGTGCGATCCGCAGACCGCGGACGCGGCGCGGACCGTCTGCGACCAGCTCGATGGCGCTCTGGCTGGTCCGGTGGACCTGGCGGTGGTGTTCTTCAGCGGTCACCATGTGGACCAGCTTGACCTGCTGCGTCGCACCCTCGCCCAGCGCATCAATCCCCGCGTCCTGCTGGGCGCGTCCAGCGGCGGCGTGATCGGCGCCGGCCAGGAGATCGAAGACGGTCCGGGCCTGTCAGTTCTCGCCGCAAGCCTGCCGGGCGTCACCCTGACGCCTTTCAGTCACTCCCAGATCGACTGGAACGCCATCCTCGACGACCCGCTGCTGCTGCGTCGCCAGATGGAACTGGTCGACCGGAACCCGCGGGCGATCCTGCTGCTGGCCGATCCCTTCAGCACCCCCACGGTCCGGCTACTCAAGGCGATGGACCTGTGCTATGACGGGGTGCCGATCATCGGCGGCATGGCCAGTTCTGGCCGCATGCCCAACCAGAACCGCCTGCTGCTGGGCGAGCGCATCGCCAGCGAGGGGGTTGTCGGTCTGGGCATCAGCGGGTCATTGCGCGTCGACGCCATCGTCAGTCAGGGTTGCCGCCCGATCGGTCGGCCTTTGCTCATCACCCAGGCCCAGCGCAATGTCGTCCAGCGTCTTGGCGGGGTTAAAGCCCTCCAAGCGTTGCAGGCCATGGCCGCCGAACTGTCCGAAGCCGATCGTCAGCTCATCCAGAAGCACGGCCTGCTGGTTGGCCGGGTGATCAACGAATACAAGGAGCGTTTCGGCCGCGGCGACTTTCTTGTGCGAACACTCGTCGGCATTGATCAGGACCACGGCTACCTGGCCATCGGCGACGCCCGCGTGCGCGTGGGCCAGACGATTCAGTTCCACGTGCGTGACGCCCAGACCGCCCGCGAGGATCTTGAACTGCTGCTCGACGCCCAGAAACTTCACGGACCGGGTCAGGCCGGCCTGTTGTTTTCCTGCAACGGCCGCGGCGTCGGCCTCTTCGAGCAGCCCAACGTCGACGCCCAGACCATCGAACGAGCGCTGGGCCCGATGCCGCTGGCCGGCTTCTTCGCCGCCGGCGAGATCGGACCGATCGCCGGTCAGAGCCATCTGCATGGTCATACGGCCGCACTCATGGTCTTGCGATCCGCCGCCGGTGACCCGGAGCCGACCCAGGCGTGAAGCCGTCGCCCCACGCCGAAGGCCCGCCTGACCCGGCCCGCGATGCGGCGGCGTCGGTCGATTACGTGGCCCGTCCCGGCCAGCCGGATCGGCACGGCGAGATGACCGGGGCCATCAGCTTCAACATGGTGCTGACCATGCCCGCCGTCACCGCATGGGCGATCTACATCGGCCCCGCGTTGTTCACCGACCTGTGGCCGACCATGCTCGGCGCGGTGCTGCTGGCCCTGATCCTGCCCGCGGCCGGGCTTGCGCTGGCCCGGCGCCTGTGGGTGCGGTTCAGCCGCTGGGCCGACCGCACCTGACCCATCGGCGCACGTCGCTCGCTGGTTTGCGCAATAACGTCGCTTTTGTCTTGTGTCTGATCGGCGGACCTGTAGACTCAAACAGATACAAGTCTTCATCACGCAGGAGCAGGCCGCATGATTCCCGACGTACGCCGGGTCGGACGCGCGTTTCCCCTCGCGGCAGGGCGCCTGGTTGCCGGCCTGTCGTTGACGATGCTCGCCCAGCCCGTCATCTGCCAGGCCGCCGCCACCGACGCGCTCATCCACAACGGCACGGTCTGGTACGACACCGCCGGCAACGCCATCTACAACAACGGCGGCAATATGATCCAGGAAGGCGACACCTTCTACTGGGTCGGCTACGACACCGCGCCCGGCCACGCCGGCCAGATCAACCTTTACGCCTCGAAGGATCTGGCCAACTGGGACTACATCAAGCCGATCATTCAGCGAACCGGCGAGTTCTCGAACATCTGGTGGGCGGGCCGGCCGAGCCTGATCCGCCAGCCGGACACCGGTCAGTATGTCTGCGTGTTCGAGGCCGACGGACCCGGCTGGGAGCGGCACAAGATCGGCTTCGCCGTCGCGGACGCGATCGACGGCGTCTATCACCTGGCCAACACCGAGTATCCCGAACCCAACCGTTCGGCCGGCGACATTTCCGTCTATCAGGAGGGTGATCGGGCCTACCTGCTGGCCACCATGGACGACGACATCTTCGGCACCAAGTACATGAACCGCAGCCTCGGCATCTATGAATTGACGGCCGATTTCACCGGCATTGCGTCGAAAATCTACGAAGGGTTTCGCAACGTCAACGGCGAACCCGCATGGCCACCGCGCGAGCACTCGTCACGCGAGGCGTCGCACATCGTCAAGAAGGACGGCCTGTATTACTGGTTCAGCTCGGGCGTGCAGGGCTGGAGTTCCACCGCGACCATGTACGCCACGGCCCAGAGCCTCGCCGGCCCGTGGTCCAGTCTGCAACTGCTGGCCACCGAGCCGTTCTCATTCGACTCGTTCAACACGCAGCACGACTTCATCATCCCTGTGGCCGGTCCGGACCAGACCACGTACCTGTACGTCGGCGACCGCTACAGCCAATGGACCGGTAAGGGCGTGGGGCGCAACATCTTCCTGCCGCTGGAGTGGGAAGATGGCGTGCCGAAGCTGGTGTGGCAGGAGACCTGGAGCGTGCCGATTCCCGAGCCGGCGGGCCTGGGGCTTGTCGCGCTTGGCACGTGGGGCATGGCCCGGCGGCGGCGCTTGGCTTGAGTCGCTCCGCGCGGATCTGGTTCACGGGTTCGGCTCAGCGTCGATCGCGGAACGCCACCGTTTGAACGGGCCCTACACCCGGTCCTTGGGCTGATACGGCCGCGCCACCTTGAAAGCCCGATTGCCTTTGTGCTGGCCGAGCTGGCCGATGTACTTGTTGCGGCCTTCGATACGCAGCAGCAGCGGGGCGGAGGCTGGTTTTTCCGTCAGGATCAGGTCGCCCACCTGCAGGTTGCGAAGCTCGTTGAGCTTGATCGACGTCGTGGCCAGCACCGCTTCGAGCGTGAGCTGCGCCTGGTCTAGCTGGCCGACCACGCGATCACGCATTTTCCGGTCACGCCGCGACGACTTGTACGCCGCCCAGGTCTGGTTGGACAGTTTGTCCATGATCGGTTCGATCACGTTGTACGGCACGCACAGGCTCATCGTGCCCGCGCGGCCGCTCATCTTGATCTCGAAGCCGACCACCACCACCACCTCGTTGGGCGGCACGATCTGCACAAGCTGGGGGTTGCTCTCCATTTCCTGCACGGTGAACTTGATCGGCGTGACGTTCGCCCAGGCTTCGCTCAGCGCCCCTGTCGCCCGGGCGAGGATCTTGCTCACCAGCCGCTCTTCGATCGCCGTCAGCGGCCGCTGGGGAATGAAAAGGTCCGCGTTCGACCCGCCCAGAAGCCGATCGATGATCGGGTAGATGATCAGCGGGCTGATTTCCAGGCATACCGAGCCATCCAGCGGGTCGGCGTCCAGCAGGCTGAAGCAGGTGGGGTTGGGCAGCGAGTGGGTGAACTCGCTGAAGGTCATCTGCTCGATGTCGGCCACGCTCACTTCCACGATGGTGCGCAGGAAGCCCGACAGGGCGGCGCCGAAATTGCGGCTGAAGCCTTCATGCAGGGTCTCCAGGGCCCGCATCTGCTCTTTGCTGACGCGCTCAGGCCGCTTGAAGTCATAAGGCCGCACCTCGATGTCCGGCTCGTTCTGGTGCCGCGGGTTGCGGGTGAAGATGCGCGTCTGCACCTCCGGCCCGCCGGTCTCGACCTCGCCCGAGTCCACCGCCGCCAGCAGGGCGTCCACTTCAGACTGGTCAAGCACATCCACCATGACGTCGCGTCCAGGAAGCGCGCGGCAACCACCGCCGCGGCGCGCGGGGCCGGTTATCCTGTTATCGGGCAACCGCCGTCCGAGGCTTGAAGCCTTGCGCCGTCACGATCGTGTCACCGGCGCTGGCCACCGCAGCTTTTCCGGAACAAAGTCCCGTCGCGGACCGTAGGTACAGGCGATATGCACACTTCCATCGATCACCCCCTCCGCTGGCGCCCCCGTCGACTTCGCGCCCTGCGGCCGGCAAAGCGCGGGTTGCTCACCCTGGCGACGTTCGGCGTTCTGGTGATGCTGCTGGCTCCGTCCGCCCACGCGCAGCTGCCGATGCGCGGTTTGACCACCAGCCCCCTGACCACGGGTCCATCGCCGGCCGTCGAAGACCTCAGCCGGATCGTCACCGCCGAAGCGGCTTGGATCCCCGCCGAGCGTCTCATGGTCGGCCGGAACACCGGATACTCCGTTCGCCTCATGGCTGTTCAGATCGAGATCCAGAATCCCTTTCACATCAACCCCGCGCGGACGCAGATTCCACCGTCGCTGTCGTTTCTCATTCCGACCGAGGTCACGATCACCCAGGCGCCGGCCGGCTGGCGGGCCCGCGCCACCGTTTATCCCCAGCCGTCCGTGGTGCAGGTCGCTTACACCGGCCAGCCCGCCCCGGTGCCCGTTTTCCATGGAAAGATTGTCCTGCTGGTGCCCTTCGTCGTGGATGCGGACGCCGCAACCGGGCCGGTGAGCGTCGATCTGCGCTACCAGGCCTGCGACGACCGGCAGTGCCTGCGGCCGCAGACACTCAGCCTGACCGTGCAGGTCGACGACATGGCCGCCGTCCAACCGGGCGGCGCGCTCGATGCCGCGCTCGCGGCGTTCGACGTGGCCGCATTTGAAGGCGGCACGGTGCCCATGGGCATGGAGCCCGCCGACGCCGCTTTGAACCAGCCTGTAACCGATCCGGCATCGTCACGAAATGTAAGCGGCACAGATGGCGGCGGCTTCCTGCTGGTCGGCTACGTGCTGCTGGCGATCATCGGCGGTTTCCTGTTGAACCTGACCCCGTGTGTGTTGCCCGTGATCCCCCTGAAGATCATGGGCCTGAGTCGCGCGGCCGCCAGCCGCGGGCGATGCATGGCCTTGGGTGTGGCGATGGCAGCCGGGGTCGTTGCCTTCTGGATGGGGCTGGCCCTGGCGATCGTCAGCGTCACCGGCTTCACCGCCACCAACCAGCTTTTCCAGTACCCGCTGTTCACGATCGGCGTCGGCCTGGTCATCGCCGCGATGGCCGTGGGCATGTGCGGCCTGTTCGCCGTGCGGCTGCCCCAGTGGGTCTACCGCATCAATCCCGGCCACGACACGATCGTCGGTTCCGTCGGCTTCGGCGTCATGACGGCCGTGCTGTCGACGCCCTGCACCGCCCCCGTGATGGGTGCGGCCCTCGCATGGGCGACCGGACAATCCGTGACGATTACACTCACCGTGTTCGCCGCCCTCGGCCTGGGCATGGCCTTGCCGTACCTCGTGCTCGCCGCGTGGCCGACGCTGGTGCAACGGGTGCCGCGCACCGGACCGGCCAGCGAACTGCTCAAACAGGTCATGGGCCTGCTCATGCTCGCGGCCGCGGCCTACTTCGTCGGCACCGGCGTCAGCGGCCTGCTCGCCCAGCCGGGCGAGGCCCCGACGCACGACTATTGGTGGGCGGTGGCCGCGCTCGTCATCGCGGCCGGTGCGTGGCTCATCTGGCGAACCTGGCGGCTGACAGCGCGGCTGGGCCCTCGCTTGATGTTCACATCGCTCGGTGCCTTGGCGGTCGTGCTTGCCATGGCTGGTGGATTACGCCTCACCGCGCCGGGCCCGATTCCGTGGCAGTACTACACCCCGCAACGCTTCGCCGACGCCCGGGCCGAGGGCAAGGTCATCCTCCTCGACTTCACCGCCGAGTGGTGCCTCAACTGCAAGGCCCTCGAACAGACCGTGCTGCACGATCCGCGCGTGGCCCAAGCCCTGCGCGCCGCGGATGTAGCCGCGATCAAGGTCGACCTCACCGGCGACAATCCCGACGGCAACGCCAAACTCGCCGAAGCCGGCCGGCTCACCATCCCGCTGCTGGTCATTTACGATCGCGAGGGCAAGCCCATCTTCACTCGCGACTTCTACACCGCCGGCCAGATCCTCGCCGCCCTCAAACAGGCCCGCGGGGGGTAGCGCCGCAGACGTGGATATTCTCCGGGGGAACCCGCCACGAGCCGCGACCGTCAGGGAGCGGTTGCCAAGCAAGGCCCGCTCGCTCACGCTCGCGGCTCGTGGCGACCTGTCCTGGAGAACATTCACGCCCAACTGCTTGAGCTATTGACTTACGGCGCTGACAGAGCTGTGAACGAGAAGAGCGGGGTTGTGCATTCGCTTCACGTCGCCGACAGTTCCAGCAGCGACAGCGCGCCGGCCGTGATCTGCTGCACGCTGACGCCGCAGTAGTCGCTCACGTCCTCGGGCGTGCGGCCGCTCTTGGGCAGGTTGCGCACGTGCATCTGCTTCACGGTGAATCCGCCGCCGTCGGCCGCCACCGCGTCCGCGATCGCGCTGCCGATCCCGCCGCCGTAGTTGTCTTCCAGCGTCAGGATCATGCCGTTGTTGTCGTTGGCCAGGTCGAGGATCGCCTCCTCATCGAACGGCAGCGAATACAGATCGACCAGCGTCGCGTCCACGCCTTCCTTGTCCAGCGCCTCGATGACCTTGTTGGCCTCATGGACCATGTAGCCGGCCGCGACGATCATCAGGTCGCGTCCCTGCACCAGCACTTCGTGGCCGCCGAGGCGGAACTGGTCCTTGTCGTCGTAGAGAAACTCGAGCCCCGGCCGCAGCGTCCGCATATAGCACGGCCCGTCATACTCGGCCATCGCCAGCGTCAGGGCGTACGCCTGATAAGCACAGCTTGGCTGCAGCACGTAGAAGCCCGGCTGGCCGTTGGGCCGGCGCATCGTGCTCAGCGACCGGAACCACGCGACGTCCGGCAGCGACATCTGGCTGGGGCCGTCGGCCGCCAGCGAAATACCCGCGTGCGAGCCGACGATCTTGAAGTTCGCGCCGCTGTTGACGGCCATTTCGATCTGGTCATACGCCCGGGTGACGAACTTGGCGAAGGTCGAGGCAAACGGCACCTTGCGCCCCGCGCTCAGACCCGCGGCCACCGACATCATGTTCTGCTCGGCGATGCGGCACTCGAAGTACCGGCCGGCCAGAGCCTGGTCCTGGGCGAACCATTCAGCGAACGTCGAGTTTTTCACGTCCGCGTCCAGCGACACCACGCGGCTGTCGGCGTGCCCCAGCGCCCGCAGCGCGACGCCATACGCCTGTCGCGTGGCCATCTTGCCTTTCTCGAGCACGCCGGCCATGCCGAACTGCCGCAGCGCCTCCGAGAAGCTCGGAGCCGCCTGCTGCCTGGGCGCGGCCGGCTTGTGCGGCGACATCAGGCCGATCGTCAGCGACTGGTCGGCCATCGCGCCGGTGCTCCTGGCTGTCGCATCCAGCTCCTCCAGGGTCTTGCGCAGTTCCTCGCCCTCGGCCGGCTTGCCGTGGTGGCCGTCGCCCTGTTGCGAGGCGCTGCCCCAGCCCTTGACCGTTTTCGCCACGATCGCTACCGGCGCGGCCGTCGGGTCCATCACCTTCTGCGCGTGCCGCGACAATGCCTCGGCCACGGCCGTCGGATTGTGCCCGTCGATCACCAGCGCCTCGAAGCCATACGCCTCCAGCTTGGCGGCGATCGCCTGCGGCGACTGCTGATCGCTGACCGTCTCGGACTGGGCGTAGGCATTGCAGTTGAAGATCGGGCAGACGGCCGCCAGCCCGTGGTCCTTGATGAAATCGATCGCCTCCCAGATCTGGCCTTCGCGCGACTCCCCGTCGCCGATGATGCAGAAAATGCGTTTGTCCAGCCCGTCGATCCGGGCCGCCGCCGCCAACCCCGCGGCGACGCTCAAGCCCTGACCCAGCGAGCCGGTCGCCGCATCAAAGAACGGGAAGCCCTCAACGGGATTCGGATGCCCATCGACCACCGAGTCGATCGCCCGCAGCGTCATGGCGTCCTCGCGCGTCATCGGCCGACGGTTCTGCGGATCCTTGCCGATGCTCACGCCCAGGTCGGCGCACGCGGCATACACGATCGGCACGGCGTGGCCTTCGCTGAGCACCAGGCGGTCGCTGCACGGGTGGCTGGGGTTGGCCGGCTCGTAGCGCATGTGCTTGTACATCAGCACGGTCACCAGGTGCGCCAGGCTGGCGGCGCTGGTCGGGTGGCCGGACCCCGCGGCTGCGGTCATCTCGTAGGCCAGTTTGGTCAGATCAATGGCCTTGGCGTGCACGGTCGAATCGAATGACATCGTCGGCGTCCCTTCTGGTCGGCGGTGGTGCGGCAGGTCGTCGGGCGGCGGGCGGGAGCCTCGCCGGGCGGCGCCGTGGGTTGAACCGCGCGGGGTTCAGGCAAAAAGGCTCGACGCGGCGTCGAGCATCCCGCCATTATTGGCAAAGAAGCGGCGGGTCGCAACGCCGCAGGCCGCCCGAGAGGGCTTGATAAGCAAAATCGGGCCCGCGCGTCGCCCTGACGATCGTCGGGCCGCGGCCGATCAGTCCCGCGCCGCGCGCCGCGACGTGTCCGAGGCGCCGTCGTCATCATGTTGCGGCCGTGCGCCAAGTCCCTCGGTCGTCACGCCGTTGTGCTCATACATCTGCAGCGCGCCCGGGCCGAAGGTGATCACGTTCTTGCCCTGCTGCTTCGAAGACAACGCCATCGCGTCGGCCCGTTCGAGCAACTGCTCGCCGTCGCGTCCGTCCCACGGGAAGCTGGCCAACCCACCCGAGATCGTGAGCGTGCCCGGCGCTTCATCCGCGAGCTTGGGGAACTTGTGGGCCGCGATGGCGGCGCGGAAACGCCGCGTCACCTTGTCCACGTCCTGCGGATGGTGGCTGTCCGGTCGGCGCTTGGCTTCCGACTCCCAGAAGATCACGGCAAATTCATCCCCGCCGATGCGCGCCACCACGTCCTGGGGACGCACCATCTGCTGCATCAGCTTCGCCGTCTCCTTGAGTATCTCGTCGCCCGCGCCGTGCCCGTAGCGGTCGTTGTAAATCTTGAAGTCGTCGATATCGAACAGCAGCAGCGTCACCGCGAAGCGCTCGGCCGCGGCCCGTTCAAGAATCACTTTCAACACACGGTCGAAGTAACGACGGTTCCACGCCCCCGTCAGCGGGTCGCGCAGGGCCATGTCCCACAACTCGTCCATCTGCGCCCTCAGGGCCATCCACCGCCCCAGCCACGCCGCCGCCGCGCCCAGCAGCGCACGCGACGCCCGAGGTCCGGCATGCAGGTGTCCATACACCGTCGCGCCGTAACTCACCGTCGCGGCCGCGCGGTCGGATGCGATGGACTGCGGCTGCGCCGTGAAGGCGGCATCCTCCAGCCCGGCATGGCGCTGAATCCGCGCCAGAGCCTCATGGGTGAAATCACGCCGCCGTCGCAGCAGCGTTTCGATCATGAATGCGTCAGCCGCCTCCAGCGCCGTCGTGGAACTTGAACCGGTCGTGACGCTCGGTTCGGCCAGCCTGTCCACCACTTCCCCGCTCAGCACGCTCAGCAGGCAGGCGGTGTCGATCGGCTCGATCCACCAGCGGTGAAATCCGTTGGCCAGCGCCTCGCCCGCGGTTGCGGCCTGGTCGCGCGGCGCCACGAGCACCAGCTGGGCTTGCGGCGCCAACTGCGCGAAGGCCCGGCTGATGGCCTGCGCCGAGCCTTGCAGGTCCACGGGGCGACCGATCACCGCGCGCGGGCCCGCGCCCGCTCGCCGTGAACCGATAGATCCCAGGGCGTGCAGGAAACTGGGCTGGCGGACGATGGTCGGCGCGGGCGACAGCCCCTCGGCCGCGAGCGAGGCCTGCGCCGCCAGCGTGCCGTCGCCGCCGATCACCATCAGCGTCACCGCTGCCGCGCTTTGCACCGCGGGCTGTCGGCCCAGCGTCTGCGTCACGGCGTCTCCCTCCACGATTCGTCCTCGTCCACCGGTTCGTTCAGCGGCGGGGCGTCGGGACCATCGACCGCTTGGGCATCGGGCTCCCATGCGTCAGCCAGAAGCATCCGCAGTTCCTCGCCGCTGAGCAGCGGTTCGTCGTCGTGTTCCACCCTGTTCGCGGCCAGCGTCTTCGCGGGTGCGTCATGATCAACATCAACAGCGGAGTCCGCGGCCTTGGACGGGCGCGGTGCGCAAGCGTCGGCCTGTCGCGTCTGTCGCGGGGGCCGGCTTGGCGTCAGCCGACGCAGTTCGCTGGCGACTTTGCCCTCTGCGGGTCCGTAGCACCACAGGGCCAATCGCGGGTGAAACGTCCGGATCGCGTCCACCAGGGGGCTGTTCGCCCAGGCGCTCTGTTCACCGCAGAGAATGCAGATGTCGCAGGCTTGGCGCGCCAGGGCGACCATCACCTGCGGAGCGTCCGCCGCCGCGATCACCTCGACCGATCGCGCCCTCAGCCCGCGCAGCAGCGCGGCCGGAGGGTCGCCTTCCGGCGGCGAAAGCACCACACAACAGTGTGACGGCTGCGACGATCCGGCGCGAACCACAACCTCGGCCGATTCGGTCATATGCCTATTCTAGATCAAGGCTTCATGGCGCCCAATAATCGCAACGCATGGGCGGCAAAGGGTTTCACAGGCGTGCTCCCCCGTCTTGCCGAGCCCCTACAGCTTGCCCATGTCGCCGGCGAAGGAGCACAGGAAAGCCGCGAGGCCTAAGCCCGATGGCGCGGAAAGGGGGCTTGGATTTTCGCCGCCGCCGCGGTGGGGGCAGGACTGCCTGCACGGAGCAGGCACAAGCCCTCGAAGGGGCTCGGTCTAAAGATAAAAAACTCGTCTATGCGCCAGCGGCCGCTGCAATAGGACAGGTAAAGAGTCCATTATGTCTTATCCATCGCGCCTCGCGCCGACCCACGGGGTGCGGAACGGGAGGCTGGACCATGTGGTACGCGGGACTCACCGACTACCCCAATCAGCATCGCCGTGAACTGGGCAACCCACGTGAATGGCGGCAGGTCGTCTTCCACAGTCCCGACGAAGCCAGGCACTGGGAGCAGCGCATGGCTGCCGCGCCGGGCTACCGTCTGGGCAGGTGCGACGATGGCTGGCACTACGGCTACGTTTTCCAGATCACGCAGGATGAAATGAACTGAGCCGATGTGGGGCGGTGATGGGACGACGTGCGGCCGCGGCATCTCACGTGGCGCACGCCGCGAGAGCGGCGCCCTGCCGCGGCGGAGTTGGCGCGCCGGTTTTCATGAGGGCCGCCACATCCGGCGCGCACGAAAAGACCCAGGCATGAAGCATGCCTGGGTCTCTTTTCAGATCGGAACTTGTGCGCCGTCCTGGTTCAATTACCAGCGGCCGCCGCGCTCACCCCGGTCACCGCCGCCACGTCCACCGTAGCCACCACCGCCACCACCGCCGCCACGACCGCGGAAGCCACCACCGCCACCACCACCGCCGGTCTTAGCCCGGGCTTCGTTGACCGCGATAGCGCGGCCGCCCTTTTCGACACCATTGAGGCCCTCAATCGCCCTTTGCGCCTCGTCATCGTTGGGCATGGTGACGAATGCGAAGCCGCGCGGCCGACCCGTCTCGCGATCCGTAATCACCGCGACCTCGTCGACCTGACCGTATGCGCCGAACTCCGCGCTCAGCTCGTCCTCGGTCATTGAATAGGGGAGATTGCCGACAAACAGTTTCATGTCAGACTCCAGTGTCTGCCTTCTACGATCGACCTGAAGTCCAACGCGGGCCCGGTCTGTCGTGAGAGTGTGCTTCCGGCCTCGTGCCGGTTTCGCTGGGATTATACCCGGGGCCAGGCAAGGCCGACAAGCCAGCCCGCCGTCAACCGCGGAGCTTGCGGACCTCAGTACTGGCGGCGCTGGCGGGCCGGGGCGATGCCCAGCTGCTTGCGGTACTTGGCCACCGTCCGCCGGGCGATGTCGATGCCCTCGGCTTTGAGCTTGTCCACAAGCTGATCGTCGCTGTCAGGATTGGATTTGTCCTCGGCGTCGATGATGGTCTTGAGCTTGGCCTGCACCGCCGTCCAGCTCATGGCGTCGCCAGACTCCGTTTCCGTGCCTCCGGAGAAGAACATCCGCAGAGGGAAGATGCCGCGCGGCGTCTGGATGTATTTTTCGTTCACCGCACGGCTTACGGTCGCCACGTGAATGCCCAACTGGTCGGCCACCTGCGTCATGGGCAGCGGCTTGAGGTATTGCTTGCCGTTGTCCAGAAAGTCGCGCTGGGCGTCGACCACGACGTTGATCACCCGCAGCAGCGTCGCATGCCGCTGCTCGATGGCGTCCAGCAGCCAGCGGGCCGACCGCAGGTTGTTGCCCACAAACTCCCGCGTCTTCCGATCCACCTGCCGATCCTTGGCCAGCTTCAGATAACGCGGGTTGATCTGCAGGTTGGGCAGGCGGTCGGTCCACAGCCGGGCCACGTAGCGGTCCGTGTCTTCGTCGTACTCGATGTACGCATCGGGCGTGATGCGCTGCGGGCTGTCGGCCACCAGGTTGCGGCCCGGGTGCGGATGCAGATGCCGCAGGTTCGCCTTCGCCGCGTTGATCTGGTCGATGCTCAGGCCTGTCGCCTTGGCGATGCGAGGCAGGCGGTTGGCCTCGATGTCCTTCAGGTAATCGCTGACCAGCAGCCGTTCGTGCGACAGATCGAGATCCGGATCCAGCCGCTCGGCGGCGTCCATCTGAAGCAGCAGGCATTCGCGCAGGTCGCGGGCGGCGATGCCGGCCGGCTCCAGCGCGCGCTGCACCATTTCCAGGGCCCGCTCCAGATCCTCCAGACCCACCGCCGCCGGTGCCACGCGCAGAAGCTGCTCGAACGGCGTGCGGAAGTAGCCGTCCTCGTCGAGCTGATCGATAATCAACTCGCCGGCCGCACGCACTTCAGCGGGCGCCTCGACCATGTGCCACTGCTCGCGCAACTGTTCGTTGAGGCTCCGCGGCCGGGCGGCGGTGTTGGCCATCGCGTCCATCTTGGCGTCGCGCTCGCCGCTGTCGCGCACCCGCCGGTACGGGCCCGCGTCGCCGGTCTCCCACGTGTCCGATTCCCATGAACCGCCGATTTCCTCCGACAGGTTGTTGAGCCGTTCGAAGTCGTCGGCGTGGTTGGCGTCGACGTTGTCGTCGGCCACCACCAGCTCGCGCTCGCCTTCGGCGCTGTCGCGCTGGTCCTGGTCGAGTTGCTGGGCCAGATCCTCGGCGTCGGGGCCCGGCTCGCGCAGCTCCAGGGTCGGATTCGACGACAACTCCTGCTCAATGCGCTCCTCCAGCGCCGCCGACGCGAGCTGGAGAATCTCCATCGACTGGATCATGCGCGGCGCCAGCTTCATCCGCTGGTCCATCCGCATGTGTTGTCCGGTATCGATCCGCATCACTGCTCCCGGGCGCCGCCAGTCGGCGCCATAGGCCACGCCGCGGCCGTCGACGGTTGCGTCGGTTCGCCGATCCGCGTCGGCGAGGTCTATGTACCAGAATCGGCAGGCCGACGCGTACGATCCATCGTCCCTGGCCTCAGCGGGCGCGATCCGGTCGGATCATGCCGTGTCGGCCGTGCAAGGCGTCCGCCAGAGCCGCCTTCGACGCCGTCTCGACCGTCGAGCCCGCCGCCAGCCCACGCGCCAGCCGCGATATCGTCACCCCCGTGGCCTCCAGCCGCTCCACCAGGTACAGGGCCGTCCCGTCGCCCTCGAGCGTCGGATTGGTGCCGATAATCACTTCCTCGATGGGCTGATCGGTCTTACGGCTACGGGTCACGCGCTGCAGCAGGGCGTCGATCGTCAGATCGCCCGGCCCGACGTTGTCCAGCGGGGCGATACGGCCCATCAGCACGTGATACAGGCCGCGATACGTTCCCAGCGCTTCCAGCGTCGCCACGTCGGCCGGCTGCTCGACCACCAGAATACGCGAGCGGTCGCGCCCCGCATCGGCGCAGATCGGACACGGGTCGGCCTCGGTCAGATTGAAGCACGTCGAGCACTGCCGCGTCCTCGCCTTGAGCTGGCGGATTGCGGCCGCAAGCTGCTCAGCCTCCTCGGGTGAAGCCTTGAGCAGATGGAACGCGATCCGCTCGGCCGATCGCTTGCCCAGGCCCGGAAGCCGGCCAAGACGCTCAATCAGCCGGCTCATCGCGGAATGTGTCGTGGGTGATGCCATGACGCCCTGTATTGTACGGCCCGCGCTCCGCCGCCACGGCGGATTACCGCGCCGATCGCCGTCGGCCGGCTGCACCAAAGCCCAGCAAGAGCATGCTCAGGGGCGTCGGTTCGGGAATCACGCCCGATTTGCCTGCTCCGGTAAGCATGGCGACGAAGGTCTCGATATCCTGCGTATTCAGAACGCCGTCATTGTTCACATCACCCGACACGTCGGCGTAAAGCTCCGGGTGGGTCGCCGCGAAGCGGACCGGATTGGTCAGCGCCAGAATAAATGCGTTGATGTCCTCGGTATTGATCGCCCCATCGCCCTGCATGTCCCCGAGCACGGCCTGCTGGACTTCGAGGATCACATCGCTGCCGATGTAAGTGTCCTCGAAGTAGAGCCCGTTTCCGATGTGCCGGCCGGTGACCGTATCGAACTCACCCGCCCGCCCGTCAGCCGTGAGGATCGTGACAGTGTTCCCTACGCTCAGCGCCTGGCCAATCGAGTTGACGAGTTTCAGCGTCCCGTGCAGCTCAGCGGTTAGGTCCGGATCGACGGTGATCAGCGAATCCCAGGCGTTGTCGCCCCAGCGAAGTTCGAGGATGCTGTTCGGCCCCATCGCGAAACTCCTGCGTACATGGATTCCCATAGGCCCGATCCCGAGTTCCGCGTTTCCGTCATAGTCGCGAACCACCAGCGTGTGCCTCGACCAGTCCGGCAGGAGTGACAGATCGAGGCCGTCGATCACACCGTCCGGGCGAATCATGTTCAGATCATGCACGGGGCCCGCCTCCCTGTAGTTTCGGGCTCCCCGCATATCCGCACCGATCAGAACAGTGTTGCTGAACAGCGTGTCCTTCAGGTTGGCGTCGCGGAAGTCAACCCGCAGCAATTCCGTCGAGTCAAAGGAGGTGCCTGTCAGATCCTGACTGGCCAGACTCCAGTCGTCGAGCGTGTTGTCTACGAAATACAGGCCGGTCATGCTTCGTCTCTTATAGTTGGCCGTGGACGCGATCTGCTCGGCCGTCATTGAGCCATCGAGGAAGCCGAAACTCGCGCCGGAGATGTCAGCGTCAGTGAAGTCGGCTCCGGTGATATCGCTCCAGCCGAAAGTGGCATCCGAAAGATTGGCCGAAGAGAAATCCGCATCGACAAGCGTCGCCTGAGAGAAACTGGCGTTGGTGAAGTCGGTGCCACGACAGGAAGCACCTCGGAGGCTGGCAAGGGCAAGATAGGCATCGCGGAAGGAGGCGCCGTCAAGATTGGCGCCCGACAGATTCGCGACTCGGAACTGCGACCCGGTCATGTCTTGGCTGGCAAAATAGCCCCCGGACAGTGTATTGCTGGAGAAGTCGATCCCCGTGAGATCCCGGTTCTTGTAGCTGGCTGTTGAGTAGATCTGCTCGAGCGTGAGTCCGTATTGGGTTGTCCTGTAGAGATCGGCGCTCCTGATATCCGCATCGGTGAGATTGGCGCCAGTCATGATGGCCAGCCGGAAGCTTGCGTCGACGAAGCGGCTGCCACTCAGATCAGCATTCTCGAAGCGGGACGCTTCGAAATCCGCTCCCTCGGCGACGACATGAGAGAGATTCGCCCCCGTGAGGTCCGTGTTCCGAATGGTGGCGTCGGTGAGAGTGGCGTCCCTAAGATTTGAGCCGGCCATGTCGGAGCCATTGATCCGTGCTTCTCGCAGATTCGCGTGGGTGATGTTGGCCTGGGACAGTGTCGCCGACGTAAAACCGGAAGATCGCATGTAAGCGTCGGTGAAATCCGCGCCGGTCAGGTCACTGGATGTAAAGTAGGTACCGTAGAGAGTTGCCTCTGTGAAATTCGCGTTGGCCAGGGTCGCATTCTGGAAGAGGGCGGACGACAGCCGCGCGCGGCCGAGATTGGCGCCACTCAAATCAGCCTGACTGATGTTCGCCCAAAGCAGATCCTGCCCGGACAGGTCCCACCCGATCATCTCCAAACCACTGAGTTCGACGTATGTAAGGCTCTTTCGATCGTAGCTGGCAGTCGAAGCCAACTGTGCAAACGAGAGGTCCGATCCAGAGAACGAGGCCCGTTCGATTTCGGCATTGGCCAGATTCGCGCCCGCGAGAGTGGCATACCTGAGGTCCGCTCTTTCAAAATCAGCCGTACTCAGATTCGTCCCCGAGAAGTCAGCGTATCGCAGGTCGCGGTCATACAAGTAAGCCTTCGTCAGATTGAGTCCGCTCAGATCGGCGGACGGGCCGGCAACCACGTCAGCGCCGTCTGGCACCAACGTCGAACTTGCCTGTCGTCCCAAGTGCGGCTGCGTTGGACTGATGTATTCCCACTCATAGATAGCTGCCATGGCCTGCGGCATCGATGGCGACCGCAGCAATACGGTGGCGGCGATGGCCAACACGACGGCCTTCGAAAGAACGTGGGTGGTGTTCATGGCTTACCCCTTACACATTAACGTTGGTTCAAGTGGTCGATGAACCGTGCATCCTGTAGTTGCTGTCGTTTGCCCGCGATGCAGCCGGTACCGGCAGGGACCATCGAATGTGGTGGAGTCCTGGAACTCGGTATCCAAATCGTCAATTACTCGCAGTTGGCAGCAGATTTTCAGCCATGGAGCCGGTGCAGAGCCACCTGTTATGATGACGCGCATGAGCTCGATGGAACCCAGACCCACCGCCCTGATCGTCCGCACGGCCGGCACCAACTGCGACCGCGAACTGGTTTTCGCCTTCGAGCAGGCGGGCGCGGCCGCGCGCCTAGAGCACCTCAACCGCCTCGTCGACGAGCCGGACATCATCGAAGGGGCGCAGCTCATCGGCTTCCCCGGCGGGTTTTCCTATGGCGACGATATCGCCGCCGGCCGCATTCAGGCCAACCGCATGCGGCATCGCCTCCTCGAACCGCTTCAGGCGGCTGTGCGCCGCGGCGTGCCGATCCTCGGCGTGTGCAACGGCTTCCAGGTGCTGGTCAAAGCTGGCTTGCTGCCGTTGCCCGACGAAGCGGACAAGCATCCGCAACTGGCCACGCTCGCTGACAACACCAGCGGCCGGTTCATCGATCGCTGGGTCAGGCTCGAAGTCCCGACGTCCACCGTCTGCGTCTGGACGCGCGGGCTTGAACCTTTCGAACTGCCGATCGCCCACGGCGAGGGTCGCTTCGTGGCCGCTGACGATGACGTGCTCACCCGCCTGCGCGACGGTGGCCAGATTGCCGTGCGCTACGCGGTCGACGACAATCCCAACGGCTCAGTCGACGATATCGCCGGCATCTGCGACCCGACCGGCCTGGTGCTGGGCCTCATGCCGCACCCCGAACGGTTCGTCGACCCCACGCAGCATCCGCAGTGGACCCGCCGCGGGCCGCAGTGGCTGACGCACACGCCCACCGGTCTGGCGATGTTCCAGCGGGCGGTCGAGCACGCCCGGACGCATCAGGCCGCGCACCCGTCAGCCCATCAGACCGTCCAGATGTAGGCCGGCCCCGAGCCGCTCGGCCCCTTGCGGCGCGACAGGCCGATTTCCTCTTCCAACCGCTGGACCCAGCTCCCGCAGGGCCGTTCATAGGGCAGGGCCAGGTCATCGCGAAGCTGGGCCCAGATCCGGCGGGCGGGGCGGCGCCGCAACTCTTTGTGAATCTGGTCGCGAAACTCGGTGTAGCGCATGACTCAGGTTCTTCGAAAGGGGCGTGCGTTGACCGGGACATTGACTATACTAATGAGCTTTCCCCCAAATCGCGGCCTCATTCACGTGAAATGGGCTGGCGGGGGTCTCGCACCGAGGCCGTCGGCGAACGTCTTTCGTCTGACGGCGACCCGTAAGGTTCACCTGCCGGTGGCGGCAGGGCGGGTAGGACATGCACATCAGGAACTTTTTGACATGGTAGATCGCAATCTGATCGCATCGCTGGGGTTCGACGAGGCCGAGGCCGATCGCATGATCGCCGACGCCCTGGGTACGCAGGTCGCCGAGGGCAACATGGACGTGCTGCTCGAAGGCACGATCGAGGAGCTCAAGCCCGGCGGCATCCTCCGAGGCAAGATCATCGGCAAGGCCGGCGACGACTTCCTCGTCGAGGTCGGCCTCAAGAGTGAAGGCGTGCTTGATCGCCACGAGTTCGAGGAACCCGACGCGGTCGAGATCGGCGATGTGGTGGAAGTGCTGCTGGAGACCATTGAGACCGACAGCGGCATGGTCTCGATCTCGAAGCGCAAGGCCGACCGTATCCGCGGCTGGGAGCGGATCATGACCACCAGCGCCGAAGGCGACGAGGTGGAAGGCAAGGTCATGCGCAAGATCAAGGGCGGCCTGCTGGTGGACATCGGCGTGCCGGTGTTCCTGCCCGCGTCGCAGGTCGACGTGCGCCGCCCGGCCGACATCGGCACCTTCATCGGCCAGACCATCCGCGCCAGCATCATCAAGATCGACGAAAGCCGGCGCAACATCGTCATCAGCCGCCGCAAGCTCATCGAGTCCGAACGGACCGAGAAGCGCAAGAAGCTGCTCGAAACCCTGCAGGAAGGCGATCTGGTCACCGGCACGGTCAAGAACATCGCCGACTTCGGCGCGTTCATCGACCTGGGCGGCATCGACGGCCTGCTGCACATCACCGACATGAGCTGGGGCCGCATCAACCATCCTTCCGAGATGGTCCGCATCGATCAGCAGCTTGAGGTGCGCGTCCTGAACATTGACCGCGAGAAGGAAAAGATCGCCCTGGGCCTGAAGCAGAAGGAAGATTCGCCCTGGCAGGACGTCGAGAAGAAGTACCCGGTCAACACCCGCGTCAAGGGCGTGGTCACGAACATCGTCTCGTATGGCTCGTTCGTGAAGCTCGAGGACGGCGTCGAAGGTCTGGTGCACATCTCCGAAATGAGCTGGACGCGGCGCATCAACCACCCGTCGGAGGTCGTCTCCGTCGGCGAGGAGGTTGAGGTCGTGGTCCTGGACATCAACAAGGACAAGCAGGAAATCTCGCTGGGCATCAAGCAGACGGAAGTCAATCCTTGGGAGCTGATGACCCAGAAGTACCCACCCGGCACGGTCATCGAGGGCAAGGTGCGCAACCTCACCAGCTACGGCGCGTTCGTCGAGATCGAACCGGGCATCGACGGCCTGCTGCATGTGTCCGACCTGAGCTGGACCAAGAAGCTCACCCACCCCAACGAAATGCTCACCAAGGGCGACAGCATCAGGTGCGTCGTCCTCGAAGTCGACCAGGCCAAGCAGCGCATCAGCCTCGGCCTCAAGCAGATGGTCGAGGATCCCTGGCTCGAAGCCATTCCCGCCCACTATCAGCCGGGCATGATCGTCCAGGGCAAGGTGACCAAGATCACCAACTTCGGCGTCTTCGTCGAGCTCGAGGAAGACCTCGAAGGTCTGCTGCACATCTCCGAGCTGGCCGACCACAAGGTCGAGAACCCGCAGGAGGTCGTGAAGCAGAACGAGGAACTCGAGGTCAAGATTCTGCGCGTCGACATTGAAGAGCGCAAGATCGGCCTGTCGCTCAAGCGGGCCCAGTGGACCGCCGAAGTCGACGACGCCGGCGGCCGCAGATCCTCGCCCTCGAATCTCGGCGGTGGACTGGGCGACAGCGACGGCCTGGGCACCGACAAGATCACCTTCGGCCCCTCGGGCACGAAGTGACCCCGCGAGCGCGCCGGACCGCCGGCCGCCTTGCACGCCGACATTCAGTTCAAACTCCAGCCCGCCTCCCGGCGGGCTTTTTCTTTGCGCCCTTCCGCGGTCCCCGAATCGCCTCACGCCCTAAAGAAAGCCCGGCCGCTCTACGGCCGGGTAGGTGTGCTCCACCAGCCCCGCAATGCGGTTACCTCACCGCGCTTCGAAGAACCGGGCGTCCGTGCCGCCTTCGCCGACCATGACGCGCAGCGCCTTGCCGCACATGGGGCAGCGGCCGGCGTAGGCGGTGCCGGCGGCGTTGCGGTAGATGCGGCTGTACGTGTGGCAGCATTTCCAGTGGATCGCCAGCCACGGCCGACCGCGCAGGGCCGAGTCGGCTGGGGCCTGCGTCATCGCGCCCTGACGATGCCCGTTGCCCGCGGATCGCGGCAGACCCTTGATGTCCAGAATGTAGTCGGGACGGCTCACCTGCAGGTTATCGGCAAGCCACGCTCCGAAGATTGAAGGGACGGACGACGACGGCCAGGGGACCGCATCAGGCACCAGGGCGGCGAAACGCGATGCGAACGGATCAACCCTTCGCAGCGTCCGCATGACCGGAAGCTTGCCGCCCGCAGCGGGGTCGCTTGGCATGCATCGGCAAGGGTGCTCCGCACGGCACCTTGACGATCGCCGATGGGAGCCAGCGCGGGTGCCGTGTTAAATAAAACGGCGAGCGCCCCAGCCCGGGTCAGCGCTCGCCGCAAGATTGGCCGCTGTGAGAGGTCTTGTGCGGGTCGAACCGTGTCAGGCCGTCTGGATCACCGCGCCGGGGAAGAAGCCGGGAGAAAGCCGGGGTCTATTCGTCCGCCGCTTCCTCGGCCGGCGCGTCGTCGGCGTCGGACGTCATCGCCCCGGCCACACCCTTGGCCTCCAGCACCTTGGCACGGATCTCCTCGAACAGATCCGCGTTTTCCTTGAGAAACTGTTTGGCGTTCTCCCGGCCCTGGCCCAGACGCATCTCGCCGTAGCTGAACCACGCGCCGCTCTTGTCCACCACCTTCTGCTCGACGGCCAGGTCCAGCAGGTCGCCCTCGGCGCTGATGCCATGGTCGAACATGATGTCGAACTCAGCCATGCGGAAAGGCGGGGCGATCTTGTTCTTGACCACCTTCGCCCGCACGCGGTTGCCCACCGCCTGCTCGCCCTCCTTGATCGACGCGGTGCGCCGGATGTCGATGCGCACGGACGAATAGAACTTCAGCGCCCGGCCGCCCGGGGTCGTCTCCGGGTTGCCGAACATCACGCCGATCTTCTCGCGGATCTGGTTGATGAAGATCACAGTCGTGCGGCTGCGCGAGATGGCGCCGGTGAGTTTGCGCATCGCCTGGCTCATGAGCCGGGCCTGCAGGCCCACCTGCGTGTCGCCCATTTCGCCCTCGATTTCCGCCCGGGGGATCAGGGCCGCCACCGAGTCGACCACCACCACGTCCACCGCGCTCGATCTCACCAGCAGTTCGCAGATTTCCAGGGCCTGCTCGCCGGTGTCCGGCTGGCTCACCAGCAGGTCTTCGAGGTTCACGCCCAGGCGGCGCGACCACGACGGATCGAGGGCGTGTTCGGCATCGATAAACGCCGCCACGCCGCCGGCCTTCTGGGCGTTGGCGATGATGTGCAGCGTCAGCGTCGTTTTGCCCGAGCTTTCAGGCCCGAACACCTCGACGATGCGCCCGCGCGGCACGCCCCGGCCGCCCAGGGCCAGGTCCAGGCTGATCGATCCGGTGCTGATGCCCGGCGGCACGTGCGACGGGTCGTCCTCCAGCCGCATGATCGACCCTTTGCCGAAGTTGCGCTCGATCTGCGACACTGCCCGTTCGAGGGCCTGGGCCCGGGCCCCGTCGTCGGCCGAGGGAGCGGAGGGCGGGGTCTTGGTGGGTGAATTGCCGCGTGATTTGGCCATGGGGGCCTCCGTGCGAGTGCCGCGAGTGGATGGGCCGTCCTTGCGTTCGGTCCCGTTGCCGCCAGCCGATGGGTGAGCGGTTCTGCCTGCCGAGCCGGCGGATTGGATCGTGTTGGCCACCATACCCGTGCTCCTTGAACCCGTCAATGTTCGGTGTCTGATAGGATATCGGTTGGCGGGCGTCTGTCAAGTAAATGTTTGGGCTTCTCGCCGGTCATCATCATCATAGTCATAGTTCGCCGATCGAAATGCGACTTTTCGCGCGAAATGAGACAGACCTGCCGCCCATGCAACAGCACCCGCTGGGTATAGCGGGTTCGTCGGGCCCGGCCGCCGCGCGGCCGGGTGTTCGGTCTGTCGGCTCACCGGTACATGGTCCGGCTTGCCTTTTCACGCACCGCTCGACGATTCGCCGAACGGCTTTCGACGGCCCTTCGGCCGCCGGTTGATTACCCCCGCTACTTGTAGGTCCTCCCCGAGTCGCCGGTGGTCGGGTCCTCGCCGTAGTACTGCGTGCGGTTGTCGTTGATTATGGTGACCTGCGGCCCCGACCGCAGCGCCTCGCGGACCGGCGTATCAAGCTCGACGTAGGTGCCGATGGGGCTGCCCGGCAGCCTCACCATGTCTTCGAGGTACGGCACGCCCGGCAGCAGCGAGAATCCTTCTTCGGGGTAAACCTCAAGCCCCCGCGCCGCCAACACGGGGTCGCCGCCCCGCCCAATCACGTCGTCGAAATACTTCAGCCGCCGCTGCACCTCGCGCGGCGTCAGCCTCCCCGCGCCCTGGGCGGCACGCAGGTGACGCTCGACGACGCTTCGGGCCACGGCCGCATTCATGGCCTGCTGGTCGGCGGCCATGATGTTCTGCTCGGCCTGCTGTTCCTGCATCTTCTTCAGCCGCGTGCGGAACTGCGGGCTTTTCTCGGCCATGTCCTGCAGGAAGTCGCCGTAGATGCTTGACTCGCTGCCCTTGGCCTTGTCCATCTCGGCCTGGATGCGCTGCACGTCGTCGTAGTTGGACAGCAGCGAGCTGAGCATGCCGGAGTTTTCGATGCCGACCATCGCGACCGGGTCCGCGCCGGAGACATCCTTCTGGCGCAGCGCGTCGAGCTTGTCGAAGAAGCCCGCCTCGTTCACGCCGTAGCGCCGCAGCACCTTCCCCGTGTTGGCGTCAAGCTGAAGCCGCAGCATGACGTTGCGTAGATGCGTCGCGGCCTGAGCCGTGGGCATGCCCTTGGAGCCGAAGGCCAGTAGCCCGAGCGTGTCTTCCGCTTCCAGGCCGGCCTGCTTACCGCTCTCAAGCAACTGGCTGCCGTACTCGAACAGCGTCGCGGGGTCGGGCTCGCCGCCCTGCTGGACGGCGGCGGCCATCATGTTGGCCAGCTTCTGCGGATCGCTTTCGTAGCGACTGGCGCGGGCGGCGAAGGTGGCCAGCGGGGCAAGGCCGCCGTTGGTGGCCATGCCGGGGACCGTCACCGCCGCATGGAATATCTCGCGCTGCTGCTGCGGGTTCAGGTGGCCTGTGGCGGATTTGAAGGCGGTGTTGGCACTGGCCACTTCCTTGACCGCTCGCCCGCCGCGCTGGACCTGCGACTCGACGAACGCCTGATCCTCCGCGTTGAACTCGAAGCTCAGGGCGTGCAGATCGAGCGTGGCCTGCGCCAGGTCATTGACCTTGCCCGCCGCTGTATTCAGACGCTCGATCATCGCCTCCACGCGCTCGTTGATGATTTCCAGAGCCTTCTTGAGGCCGGCGCTGCCGACCAGGCCGGTGACCGACTTGAACACACCGCCCAACGACCCCTGCGCATGGTCCATCTGGCGGCTGCTGCGCTCGGCCGCCTTGCCCGCGCCCTGTGTGGCCGCCGCGACATGCTTCTCGGCCTCGGTCACGTCGCGCAGTCGCCGCGTCGCCTCCTCGGCGGGCGCGGCGACGCGGTGAACGAACTACACGTACTGCACCGCCACCAGCGCCTTGGTCGCGGTCGTCGCCGCCAGCGATCCCTGGCGGTCGGCGAGCTTCGAGCTCACCACGCCGTCGGGTACACCCAGGAACGTCGCGCCCATGAACAGGCCCGTCGAGCCGTTGCCGGCGGTCACCTGCAATTGCAGGTAGCGCTTGCGCGCCTTGTGGGCCATCGATCCACTGGGACAGGTCTATGCCCAAGGGTACATCTACCGCAATGCTGTCTACCGTTTGCGCTCGCTGTTCGTCTTCGTGGGCATGTGGATACTCTTCCTTGGGGCCGGGCTCTCGATCATCCTTATGACCTTCTGCGTCCTGCATGCGCTGCTTGGCGGCGAAGGGAAGGAGTCGTCCGAGCGCATCGCCGAGAATCCGCAGGTCATCATCGGGCTTCTTTTCGCGAGTCTCGTCGCCGCGCTTTACGCCGCGGTCCTGTGGCGTGTCACTGTGAAGTTCATCAAGCGGAGGCGCGAAGCCTCACGTGCCGGCGAGTAGTCTGGGCACCGGCCCGCCGGCGCCGGCGGCCGCGAGCCGCCGCAGAATCAGGTCGGCCGTCGCCTCGTCGTCCAGCGGCCTCCCGGCGGGTTCGGGCGACGCCGCATCGTGGAGGTTATGCAGCGCGTCGGCCACGAGTGCGAGCGAGCCCGAAAAGATCCCGCCAGCAAGCTGTGCGACCGCCAGCAGCACATTCGTGCCCACTGGGACGACACACCGCAGCTCCTTTGTGTGTCGCTGCCTGTCGTGTCCCCGTTCGACCATAGTTTGACGTCAGGTGGGTGCGGCATCAAACCTACAGAGCGGTTTGTGCCGCGAGGCGACCACACGAAACGGTGTCGAGTCCGGACGTACGCCTCATGGATGAGGCGCGGCCTACCGGCCGGTCATAGGAGAAGCGATTGAATGCTATACTCAACGCATGGCGCAGGTTTCATGTCAGGATACGGTCGCGGTATCGGACGCAACAGCATCAGCATCTCCGTCTTCTGCACTGTGGGCTCGCGCCGACCGGTCGGTGTGGGTCGATTGGCTGTTGGTGGGGATGCTTCTGCTGGTGTACGTGGGCCTGGCGACATCAAGCATGGCTGTCAAAGGCAATGCGTTTGATGAGATGTCGCACCTGACCGCGGGGGTGAGCTACTGGCGCACGGGTGATTATCGTCTGAACTCAGAGCAGGGCGCGTTTCCCCAGCGATGGGCGGCGCTGCCGGTCCACCTCGGGCGCTTTGCCTTTCCCTCCCTTGACCAGCAGTGGTGGCGGATCTCCAACGAATGGGCGCTCGGCCAACAGTTCTTCTTCGAGCTTGGCAACGATCTGCAGCACATGCTGTTCGTCAGCCGGCTGATGATCGTGCTCTTGGGCGTCGTCCTGGGTCTGATTGTTTACGTCTGGTCGCGTGCCGTGTTCGGGCGTGTCGGTGGTTTCGTATCGCTGACGCTGTATTGTCTGAGTCCGACGATTCTTGCCCATACTCAACTGGTGACGTCCGATGCGGCGGCGGCGCTGACCATGACAGCCGCCATCGGCGCTTTTTGTTTGGCGACGCACCGGCTCAGCCCGGGGACGGCGGCGCTGGCATGCGTGGCGACGGCGGCATTGTTTCTGTCCAAGGCATCGGCGATCGTCTACATGCCGATGGCGGTGCTTCTGGCGGCGGTGCGGCTGGTCGATGGTCGACCGATAGTCGTTGGCTGGGGGCGACCGCGGCACGGCGTGGTCCGGCGTGCGACGCAGGCATGGGTTATCGCGGGTGTGGTCGCCCTTCAGGGGTTGGTCGTGTGGGTGTCGATCTGGGGCGCCTTCGGCTTTCGTTATGAAGCAATGCGCGAACCTGAGCCTGGACGCGATCGCCTGTTCATGTCGTGGGAGGAACTGCTGTCGGACCGGAGGCCGACGACCCGAATGATCGGCGCCGTACGAGCGGCGAGGCTGTTGCCGGAAGCATATATGTGGGGCCTGGCGTTTCACAGCCGGACGACGGAGCATAATCGAGTCGGCTTTCTGAACGGCGAATACAGTACGGAAGGCTGGTGGACGTTCTTTCCCTACTGCCTCATGGTCAAGACGCCGCTGCCGCTGTTCATCCTGCTGGGGCTTGGCGCGGCAGGGACGGTCGTGCTTTGGCTGCGTCGCGCTCATGGCTTGCCGTCGTGGACCGCGGTTCGACAGGGCTCCTACGCCACAGCGCCCTTGTGGATCCTGCTGGCGGTGTACTGGGTGGCGGTGCTTGGCACGAAGCTGAACATCGGGCACCGTCACCTGCTGATCACCTATCCGGCGATGTTCATCCTGGCGGGATCGGCGGCGGCGTGGCTGAAGATCAGCCCGCGCTGGGCCGTGTTGCTCGTGGGCGCGCCGCTGGCTTGGCTGGCGGTGGACTCGGCCATGATCTGGCCTCACTACCTCTCCTATTTCAATGGGCTGGCGGGTGGTCCGCGCAACGGCTATCGGCACCTGGTGGATAGTTCAGTGGACTGGGGCCAGGATCTCCCGTTGTTGAAGCAGAGCCTGGACGAGCAGGAATTGCGGCAACCGGGCCATCCCCCCGTGTACCTGCTCTATTTCGGGAGCGGCGATCCGCAATACTATGGTCTTGACGTGCAGCTTCTGCCCGGCGTATGGGGGCCGGCGAAGCCGACCGGCCTGCCGGAGCCGTTGCGAGCGGGGACTTACTGCATCAGTGTGACGCAACTGCAGGGGGTCTATTCGACGCCGGCGATCGGACCGTGGTGTGAACCCTATGAACGGCAATATCAATACTATCGTCGACTGTGGAACGAGTACCAGAAGGCGCAGGACTCGGTGGAACCCTCGCAGCGCCGGCGGCTCCTGGCGCGATTCAGTGAAGAAAGCTGGCACGCCCAGCTGATGATGTGGCAGGAGCTTCGGGCGGCGCGGCTGTGCGCATATCTGCGGCAGCATCGGGAGCGTCCGGATGACCGCATCGGCTACTCGATTCATCTCTACCGCCTGTCCGAACAGGAGGTACGAGAGGCCATTGATGGACCGCCTCCGCAGCCTTTCTATGCGGCGCCGCAGATCAAAGGGCGCATGCAGAATGCCCCACGAGGATCACGGGGTTTGCGCCGGTAGCGGCCTGCGCCCACGGTCCATGCCGATCTCAGCCAGCAGCTTTTCTATGCTTCGGACAAGCGAGCCGTTGTCAGTCTCTCGCGCAAGCTCCATGGCGCGCCGGCCGGTGTGCTGGGCATCGTCGGACAGGTTCAACCGGGCTTGCGCGGCGGCGAGTCGGTACCAAAGCTCCGGGTCTTGCGGGGCGAGTTCCGCAGCCTTCCGCAGTTGCCGCAGGCCCTTGCGTTCAGCGCCAGCCGTCATCAGACGCTCGGCGAAAGTCACACGGAGCATGGGTGCCTCGGGCGCGGCTTCGACGGCATAGGCAAGATGCCGCAAGGCCTCCTGACGCCGGCCTTGACGCCAGAGCAGCTCGCTGACCTGCGATTGCAGATCGGGACTGTGGGGCAGGATCCGTGCGGCCATCTGAAACGAGGCGGTCGCTTCAGCGACGCGGTCCAGGGCGAGTAGCGCCTGTGCAAGGTACTGGTGGTTTTCCATGCGCAAGGGACCGACTTGCACGGCCGTTTCAAGAACCTTCCGTGCCTCTTCCGCTCGGCCGGCCGCCAACAGAACCGCACCCGGTGCCCACAGGACCCGTTTCACGTCGCGGGCGATGGCGACGACGTGTTGCGCGTGCTGCAGAGCCTCTTCAAAAGCGTGCTCCTGCACCAGTAGGCCGACAAGCGTCAGGTACGTGCTGTCGTCGGCAAGATCGTCACGGATCAGGCTGCGAAGGTAGGCGATCGCGTCATCGCGCCGGCCCTGCATGGAAAGAATGGTGGCGTAGCGATTGCGGCACTCGATCGCGTTCGGCCGCAGTTCCATCGCCTGTTGCATGTGCTGCATCGCCTGGTCCAGATCGCCTTCGGCCAACCACAGAGACGAGAGGTTGAAATGCCCGAGCCAGCTTTGCGGGTTCTTGGCGACGGCGTCCTCCCACAGCGTCCTGTCATCCTTGAATGTCCAGGTGTGCTGCCAAGTGAGTATGCCAAGCAAGACGAGTAATGGAGCGGCGGCCAGCAACGGGGTTATGGCGGGAGCGGAACGCCACCACCGCCACAGCCGGACCCACACGAGAGCCATGAGCACGAGGACGCCGATCGTGGCGAGGTACTGGTAGTGGTCGGAGACGAACGAGTATCGGAAGGGGTACACATCGACAAACCCCAAGGCGGGGAAGAGCGTGCCGCAGAAGAACAGGATCGCGACCAGCGGCCCGCGACCGAGCACGCGGCGTCCAAGCCAGAGCGCGCCAATGGCAACGACCGCGGCGATGGGGAAGAGCCACTGCCGCCAAGCCGAGGGCTCGATCGTCCAGCGGACGTAGTTCATCGTCAGGTTCGTCGGCCAGAGGAGTTTGGTGAAATAGAACCAGACGGCTCGGCCGGCGATGAGAATGCGATCAGCCGGCGAAAAGCCGAAATCATGCTCAAACGCCGCCGTTCCGACCTGGTGGCGTTCGAGCCATGCCGTGGTCAGGCCGAGGCCAATGCCGAGGATGAAGAACGGCACAAGCCGGCGAACATCGTGCCAGCGGATACGGTCGTCCTTCCACCATATGATCAGCAGCATGGCGGCGGGAAGTGAGGCTGTAACCGTCTTGGACAGTAACGCGGCAAGGAATAGAACAAGGGCGCAGCCGTACCATCGCCAGGACGTCCGAATGTCGCCCGCCGTTCTGGCCGACGCGCTCGTCCCGGTCCCCGCATGAAATCGCCAGTAGCAGAGCGCGGCGACGAGATAAAATACGGCGGAAAGCACGTTTTTGAGCTCGCTGACGTAGGCTGCGCTCTCGACATGCACCGGGTGCAGGGCGAAGAGGGCGGCGGCGAGCCACGCCACCCGCCAATCGAGGCCAAGTCGGTGCAGCAGCCGCCAGAGCAGGAATACGACGCCGAGGTGCAGCACCAGGTTCACCAGATGGTAGCCGAGGGGCGTGAATCCCCATAGCTGATACTCCAACCACCATACGGTATGGGTGACGGGATAGTACTGCGGGGTCCATGCGGGTTTGAACCAGATCGCCGCCAGCGAATCCCACGAGTACGTCATGGTCGGGCTGAGGAGAATATGCATGGTATCGTCGAACACAAAGCCTGCGAAGAACGCCGGGATGTAGGCCAGCAGGGTTGCGGCGACGAGAATGGCACCCCCGGTCCACAGAAGCGCGCGGTTGCCGGCTGATTGCGAAGCAGCGAAGTTCATGGCAGGACTCCCGTGTCAGCCGCACGCGAAGGCGGCTTGTGGGTGGTGACCGTCACTGATGCGTCGATCGAGCGGACGGCGCTGACTGGCGGGCTCGGTGTGGATCGATCCAGTGCTGCATCGATCAGGAACAGCGGCCGATGTTTGGTTTCGGTATAGATGCGGGCCACGTACTTATCGATAATCCCCAGCATCAACAACTGGATGCCGATGAGAAACAGAACGAGTGCTGTGATCGGCAGCAGGTTGGGAATGGTGTCGTCGGTGAAAAGGACGAAGCAGGCCGACCGCAAAAGGTAGCAAAATCTCAGGGATGAAACAGACAACCATGTGAGGCGGATCAGGCGCATCGGCACGGCGGCAAACGAGAGGATTCCATCCATCGCGAAGGTCAGCGGCTTACGGAAGGAGTATTGGGTGTGACCATGCAGGCGGGCGTTGGCGGCACAGGGGACGGCGATGCCCCGAATACCCATCCAGCCGATCAGGCCGCAAAAGAACAATGATCGCTCTTCGAATCGGGATGGCGTGTCGACGATCTTGCGGTTCAGGGGGCGGAAGTCCGCACAGTTTGGCCCCATCTCTGTGTTGGCGATGCGGCCCCTGAGCAGATAGAAAGAGATCGAGGTCGGTGTTCTAAGCCACGTCTGGTCGACAACATTCTCTCGAACAGTGTAGAGCCTATCCCAGAACCTCTTGAGCGTATGTATTGTATAGAGTGTCATGCTGATACTCACGGACGGGCAACTCGACTGGCTGTGTGAACGGATTCCCGATCATCCCCACGATCCGCGCGGCGGACGGCCGGCGGCGGACAAGCGGCAGGTCGTCGCCGGCATCTTCTGGATCCTCGACAACGGAGCCAAGTGGAAGGATCTGCCCGCCCGCTTCGGCAGCAAGAGCACCGTCCATCGATGGTTCAAACGCTGGGTCGAGGATGGCGTGTTTGAAGCGATCATGCGCGAGGCCGGCCGCTGTGTTGAAGAACGTGACGGCTTCAAACTCTACGAGTGCTTCATCGACGGCACGTTCAGCAAAGCCAAGAGCGGCGGCGACGGCGTCGGCTGCACCAAGGCGGGAAAAGGCGTGAAAATCATGGTGCTGGTCGATGCCCGGGGCCTGCCGGTGGCTGTGGACACGCGGCCGGCCAACCCCCACGAGAGCCGCCTGGTGCAGCAGATGTTCGACTTCATGCTCAGCACCGAACTGCCGCAACGCATCATCGGCGACAAGGCCTACGACAGCGACGCGCTGGCCGATGAACTGGCGGAGGATGACATCGAGCTGATCGCTCCACATCGCAGCAACCGCAAGCCCGAGAACAAGACACAGGATGGCCGACCGCTGCGAAGATACAAACGCCGCTGGAAGGTGGAACGTACCATCGCCTGGCTGCAGAACTACCGCCGCCTGTGCATCCGCTGGGAGAAGTCGACCAGGCTGTTCCAGGGCTTCCTGCACTTGGGCTGCACCTCACTGCTGCTCAATCAGGTTTTGGGATAGGCTCTAGACAATGTCATAGCCGCAATGCCAGTGGCGAACGAATGTCGCGATTATTTCGGACGGATGCTTCAGAACCGAGTCGCGCATGATCACCGCATCGCCGCGGGCGTGCGCGTCTGCACGGTCACGGCATGAGGCGAATGTGTTCACGTCTGGTCCTTGGCGTAGCGATGAGTGTTGCGGAAGGCGACTGGCGTCATGCCAGTGGCTTCACGAAAGACGCTGCTGAACTGCGGTGCGCCGGAAAAGCCGCTGTCCAAGGCGATGTCGATGACCTTGCGATTGGTCTCGATGAGCAGGAGTTTGGCCCTCTCGATTCGGATGCGGCGCAGCTCCTCAGCCGGGCCACGGCCCAGTAAGTGATGAAAGCGGCGGTGGAGCGTGCGCTCGCTGACGTGCAGACGCTCGGCCAGGTAGCTGATAGTCAGAGGTTCGGCGTACTGTTTCTGCAGGAGGTTGACCGCCCTGGAAACGGTCGGGTCGGTGATGGCTGTGATCCCGGTGGACTCTCGCTCGACAACCAGCCGTGGAGGAATCTCGACCGGCATGGTCGGGGGCGGCGCGCCCTGAAGCAGGCGATCCAACAGCGCGGCCGCCTCGTAGCCGACGCGTTCGGCATCCACGGCCACGCTGGAAAGCGGCACAACGGACGCCTCACATATGGCCAGATCGTTGTCAACGCCAAGAAGTGCGAGATCCTCAGGTACGTGCAGGCCAATTCGCACGGCGGCATCCAGCACATCAACCGCCTCGACGTCGTTCGCGGCGAGGAGTCCGGCGGGTTTTGGTAACTCAAGAAGCCAGCGATGCAGCGTGTCGGCGGCGGCACCACCTGAGGCGGTTCGAAAGACATGGACATGGTGGCCTTTGCTTTCAAGAAATGCGGCGTAGCCATCGTGGCGGCGGGCCGCGTACCAGTCGGATAGCGGCCCATAGAAACCGAAATGACGCCGCCCCAGCGAATACAAGTATTCGCCGGCCATGCGCCCGATCGCGCGGTGGTCCGAAATGACGGTGGGCAGCAGGAAGCGGCTATGGTTGTCGCCGACATTCACCACGGGACAGCCCAGGGCCTGGAATGATTCAACCCGGGATGGATCAGTCAACTGGATGATCACCCCGCGTGGCCGCAGGCGTCGGTAGTAATGAACGTCGCCTTGTGGCTTGGGAACGAGATGCCATGTGCGAAAGCGGGGGCGGGCGTACCGGCGTGCTCCGACGCCGATCCCATCGCTGTATGCGCCGCGCCCGACGTCCACCACGACCGGAGGGATATGCGCCGGCATGGACCCCGGCCGATTGGATGCCATGCTCATGGGGTACTCCGCCCCCGGCAGATCCTGGCGGCCAGCTATGACATTCGAACCAGCAAAGAATCTTGCCGGCATCTGCATCCGAGCCGCTACGCACAGAACACGCATTCGATGCAGGTATAAGCCAACAAACGTGCTGTGGCTCTCACGCAGATGCGCCAGTTTAACACCATCTCGTTCATGCCGCAAGGAGAAGAACCGCCCACGCAATGTGGCGGCGTTTCTTAAAGGCATGGCGGAAAGCCTAACGAGGTTATCCGAAGTCTCGCAATAATATCACGCTGTAACATTCTGGTCGTGCCATCATCTCAAAGGCATGAGGAAGGCAATAGAAAAAGTGTACGATATCCGGACACGCGCACTGCAATGTGGTGAAGGCGGCCGGTGGGGTGTGTGCATGCGGCCCGGACGCGAAAAGGAAGTGTGCGAAGTTCGCGGCAGTGCCATTCGGCGTCAATCGTCTGGATACTATGCACTGATCCGTGTGGTTCGAGCGGGCGCCGCGGCCCGCGTGTGCCGGAGCCCGGTGTGCCCAGGGCAATCCCAGGTAAGGATCAACTGTCGGGCTCCTGTCGTCTGGAGCCTGTCTGCAAAGGCCCCCAGGGCTGTGTCGGCGCATCGGCGTAGTGAGACGCCGGTGTCGGAGCGGTCTTGATGCGTAGCTGGCGTATGGGCGGATGTTGTGTGTCGACGGCAATTAATGCCGTCATGGAAAAGTTTTGCGGCCTAGCCGCAAGGAGATGATTTATGACAAAGTACTTGGTTCCAGTGGTCGCGTTGATGCTGAGCGTGACCGGTGTTTCGGCGTATGCAACCGTGAAGTCTGCCCCGACGCCGATGGGCGGCTACACCAATGTCTATGGCACGATGATCAGCGGTCATCGGTGCTACTTCTCGGCCGCCGTCGCCAACACCTGCTCCACCCCGCAGCACACGAGCGATTTCCACAGCTCGTGGCAGACGATGCACAACAGCAGTGGCATCTTCACCCCCGGCAACTGGTGGAACTATAGCGGCTATACCAAGCAGATCTGGCAGCTCAAGACGAGCTGGTGCCTGGATCACTGGATTAACATTTCGTGCAGTGAAGGTTCATCGCGCATGCGCGCCAACTGCTATGTGAACTGATCCAAGGTCGTGGCATGATGGCATTGCAGCTTTCTGTCACGAAGGCGCGGGCAACAGGCGAGTGATCGTTTCGTACAGCAGCCTGCGGTGTGTTCTGATCCCGCTCATCCATGGCAATACCCGATCTGGCAGCGCATCAAGTGCAGACGGACGCAGACGACACACGCTCGGCATGGCTTGACGGCCATGTCCGAGCATTCGCGGACGGGTCATAACGTCGAGTGGGATGTTCCACGAACAGCAGTACGCCTCGCAGTCGATTGCGGGAACATGCGCAAATCAAGGCAGCTTATACTGTACGGGTTGACAGAGAGTGAAAAGCGGACATAATATGCACGACTCATGGCAATGGTATGCTTCGGCGATTGGATGGGTGAAGCATCATGTCGTTTGCTCATGAGCGGACATGTATCTGAATCAATGGATGACACGAAGGATCAATGATCAGGCTGTAATCGTCTAAAGTCTGTCTGTGCACGCCTGTCTGTGGGCCTGACGCGTCATGGTGAATCGCCGCGCTGGAGCGGCAATGACCCGACGTGTCGCAACGGGAGCGGCTGGCGTATCTGCTGTTGCCGCCTGTTCTCTGACGGCATTTGAGACCGTCCATGTCTGGATACGTGTGTGCGGCGTAGCCGCAAGGAGACTGATGTAATGAAGAAGATGATGATTCCTATGCTCGCCCTGGTTGTGAGCGTGGCTGCGGTGTCGGCCTATGGGACGACGGTGAAGCCCGACGCCACCGGCTATGGGTACATTTACGCCACGTTGATCAGTGGTCACCGCGCCTACTTCTCGGGCGCTGTGTCTGGCGGCTGCGCCACCCCTGAGCACACGAGCGACTTCCACGGCTCGTGGCAGACGATGCACAACAGCAGCTTTATTTTCACCCCGGGCAACTGGTGGAACTATAGCGGCTATAACAAGCAGATCTGGCAGCTCAAGACGAGCTGGTGCTTGGATCACTGGATTAACATTTCGTGCAGCGAGTGTTCGTTCCGGATGAAGGCGTACTGCGTGTATTGAGTCGTTAGTTCGTAGGCAATGGCTAAGTTAGTTTCGCGTTGTGTGCAGACGAATACAGACGATACGCGTTCGGGCATGGCCTGACGGTCATGCCCGAGCCTTCGCCGGGTGAGATGGATGCATCGCGGCCGACTGCAGCCAGGGCAGTTGCGGGGCGGATGGCGCCGAGCCATCGGTGAATGAAAGAAGGTTGTGAAAGAAGGATCATGAGCATGAGCAATGCTGGAACCCCCGTGGTTGCCGCGACACACATACCGTCCGGGGCGGCAACGCCGCGAGTCTGCGGCACAGCGTGGGTCATATCGAGCGTCCTCACGGTGATCTGCCTTTTGGGCTGGTGTTACCTCGGGGCGTCCACGATGGGCATTCTGCCCGAAGGTATTCTGGCCAGCTTATGGGCGCGATGGATCGCTGACGTGCCGATCGGCTGGATTCTGGTAGCAGCGTATGGCCTGACGTTGGGGGGGCTGCTGCTGACCCGGTCGCGGCGCGTGAGCCCCTGGCGCGCGGGCTGGAAGCTCGTGTCGGTGTTCGCGGTGGCGCTCCTGGCGGTCTCGGTTTGCCTGCTGGCTGCGGGGATCGTCACCGAGCAGACGAATCTTCGTGCCTGGCTAATCGTGAACGGGGTCGGCGTGGCGACCTCACTCATGCTGCTGGTGTACCTGGCCGGCGCTCGCAGGGCAGAGGCTTCAACAGCCGGGCAGGGACTGTCGCTGGCGTCCGCCGACCGCCTGATCTACGGGCTTACCGTGGCGGTGCTGCTTGTCGGGCCGACAGCCGCGCCGCAGTGGCTTGGCGAGGCGGCCGAGCAGCACCCGATGGCCGAGTACCGTCGGACCACCGCATTCGGGCGCACGTATTTCGACACGGGGCCGGGGCCGGAGCGGCACTATGTCACCGAATACGACGCGGAGGTGCGTCCCCACCAGGCGCCGGTGCTCGGTTCGCCAGAGGCCGAGCAGTTTCTGTTCTTCTGGTTTGACTACACCGATCCGTACTGCCGCGCCGTCGACAAACAACTGGTGGAGGTGCGGGAGCATTTCGGGGATCGCCTGGCAGTGGTCCCGGTTCCGTTCCCATTGAACGGGAGCTGCAACCCGGATCAGATGTTCGAGCCGACAGCCGAGGCGAATGCGGAAGCCTGCGATTACGCCCGGCTGGCGCTGGGCGTGTGGAAAGCGAAGCCGGAGGCTTTTGAGTCCTTCCACGAATGGTTGTTCGCGCCGGAGCGGGTGCCGCCGGTCGAGCAGGCGCGGGCCCGGGCGGAGGAACTTGTCGGCGCGAATGCGCTGGATCGCGTGCTGGCGGACCCGCAACTGAACCGGCTGCTTTTCTCGGGTATCAAATCGACACCGTCACAGTTCGACGCCCGTCGTCCGTTGCCGAAGGTCGGGTGGGTGGGCCGGATCATGACGGCGGAGGTGGTTCCGACCGACACACTGATCCGCTATCTGAACGAGGAGTTCCAATTCGAGCCGACGGCGCATGACCACGGGGCGTCAGGTGGAGATCATGCCGGGCATTCGCATGGGCCGATGGACGGCGCTCCGGCTGCGAGCACGCTTGGATACTGACACCTCCAGAGGGATCATTCCGTATGACGACAGTGGCGCACAACAGCAGCCAGGACGACCGGAACTCGGCAATTGGTGGGCCGTGCGTGGGTCCGCCGCAGCCCGGGGCGGCTTGGCAGTGGGCGACGCGCGGGCTGGCGCTGGTCGCCCTTGGCCTGTCGATCTATCTGCTCGGGTCCTCACTGAGCAGTATGGGTGTGGCCGGTTGCGATGAAAGCGGCGGGGGATGCGGCTCGGTGCTGAGCAGCCGATGGCGCTCCTGGATGGGTCTTCCGGTTTCCTTCCTTGGCGCGACGGTGTATCTGGTGATTTTCATCGCGTTGTGCAGTCTGGGGCCGAGGGCGAGTTGCCGTCACCGTCGGGTGGCGTGGAGCGTGTTGCTGCCGGCAGCGGTCATGGCCGGTGGGGCGGCGTTGTGGTTTGTCGGCCTTCAGGCTCTGGTGGTCAAGGCGTTCTGCCCCTATTGCACCGCGGCGCACGTATGTGCACTAATGCTGGCGGGACTGATCCTGGCGGCGCGCCCGATAGGGCGCGATCCGTCCGCGGCGTGGGGAACCGCTGCGAGGACGGGTTTGCTGGTGGTTGGCGCGGCTGGGCTCGTGCTGCTGATTGGTGGGCAGGTCCTCATGCCCGGCTCAACGTCGCGCGTCGTGCGCGGGCATACGGGACCTTATGACAGCGGACCCGGGCCCGATCGCACCATTCGGCTGGCGGGCACGGACATCCAGATCGCCCCGCATGAACTCCCGATTATCGGTTCGCCTGATGCGGATAGGATCGCCGTTGTCTTCTTCGGCTACAACTGTCCGATCTGCCGCAGCGAATATCAGCTTTTCAAGGAGGCGATGTCGCGCTACGGCTCGCGACTCGCGGTGGTCTGGCTACCCCTCGGGTGTCGGCCGGATGGCGACGGCTCCGGTCACGACACGCACGAGGCGGACGACGAACATGACCATAGCGAGCTCATACCAGATCGCTGCAACTACACATTGCTTGCGGCAGCTGTCTGGCGGCACGTGCCGCAGCGCTTCGCCCAGTTCCATAACTGGCTGATGACTGACGCTCCGCCCATGCTGCGGAAGACGCCGACCGATGGAATCCCATCGTATGAACATGCACGGGCTTACGTCGCGAGCCTCATTGGCGCCGACGTACTGGCGCAGGCGCTGCGCAACCCGTCGTTGAAAGCCATGGTCCTGCCGTGGCGTGGGTGGCGCCACTCGTTGCCCGACGGCACCGGCGTTGTGCCGGCCGTGAGCGTGGGCAACGATCTGATCTACGGGGAGGTCACGACGGCCTTGGAGTTGTTTGAGGGAATCGAGCGTTCGCTGGGCATTGCACCGCTGATCGGCGAGACATTGTCACCGGCGAAGGGAGCGGAAACGAAAGAGCAGACGCGGTAGTGTCGCTCGGATCTGTTGAGACTTACTGAAGGAGCAGGCGACGATGAGACTCTATGCGCTTCTGATCGCGACGATGTGTATCGGTCCTGTATGGGGCACCGTGTCGGCTGACGGTCAGGCTGACGCGAACGCCGAGGCCGAGACGCAGCAGTCGAACGAACCGAAACAGGAGATCATGCTTCTGTCGCTGGAACAGCAGTTTTCTTATGCACTGGGCATGGAGATCGTATCACTTTACGGCAAGGCGCCGGAAACGATCACAATCGACCCGGACCTCGTCGCGCGGGGCATCCGGGACGCTATGAATCAAACGCCGGCGCTTTCCGATGCCCAAGCCATGACAATCGCCACCGAGGCGGACTATCGCATCCAGGCCGTGATCGGAAAGAAAAATGCGGAGTTCACCGAGCGGAATGCGGCATTCATGGACGAGAACCGCGATCGTCCGGGCGTCTACGTGACGCCCAGCGGACTCCAATACATCGTCCTGGCCGAAGGCGACGGCCGCCAGCCGACGTTGGACGACATGGTGCAGGTGCATTACACGGCGAAGCTCATCGATGACGCGGAGTTCGACAGCTCGTACAGCCGTGGCGAACCCGGCGTGTTCGCGGTCGCAGGGGTGATCGAAGGCTGGAAGGAAGCGCTGCCCATGATGAAGGAAGGCGCGAAGTGGCAGTTGTTCATTCCGCCTGACATGGCCTACGGCAAGGAAGGGAACGGCGCGCAGATTCCACCGAATGCGGTGCTGGTGTTTGAGCTGGAGTTGATCTCGGTCCAGTGATGGCGCATCCAGGCTGGGGCGCTGTACAGCTTGGGCAGTCGTGACCCTGCCGCGAACTCGGATCGGGCGACAGGGAGTTCATCGACGCGCGAGGCGGCAGAGACGCGTCCACTCACGACATGTCATCATAGGCATTGAACGGGCGACCGGTTGACCTTCATGTCAGATGATGCGGTTTCAGAAAGGAATCGGCCTCACGCACCGGACAGCGCGCCCGGCCACCGGGGCCTGCGCGGCTGGCGGCTATGGATGCTGCGCTTGCTGACCGCGCTCCTGGCGCCGTTGATATTCTTCAGCGTGGTGGAGATCGGCTTGCGCGGATTGGGCGTGGGTTACCCGACGCAGTTCCTGCTTAGGAACGGGGAGAACTACGTTCCCAATCCGTGGTTTCAGTGGCAGTTCGCGCCAGTCGCGCTGGCGCACCTGCCTGCGGTGAGCGCGGCGCCGGTCACGAAGCCAGCCGACACCTACCGGATTGTGGTGGTCGGCGGATCGGCGGCGTTCGGCACGCCGACGCCGGTATTCAGTTTCGGACGCATGCTCCGTGTGATGCTGGAAGCGCGACACCCGGACCTGCGATTCGAGGTCATCAACGCCGCCTCGCCAGCGATCAATTCGCATGCCGTGCTCAAGGTAGTGCGGGATACGGCCATCCTGCAGCCCGATCTGTACGTGATGTATCTGGGCAACAATGAGATTCTCGGCTGTTATGGAGTCGGTGCCGCGTATCAGGTGTTCCGTCCGAGCTTGAGGATGATCCGCGCGGCCATCATGGCGCGGACGCTGCGTATCGGGCAGGTCATGTTGCGCTTGACGCCTGGGAATGGCTGGACCATGGGAGACGAAACCGTCCGAGGCATGCATGACAAGATGGCTCTGTTTCTGTCCAATCCTGTGACGGTGGACGATGGACGCCTGCCGACCGCTTACGCGCACTTCCAGGCCAATCTGCAGGACATGCTCGCCGCGGCCCGCGACGCGGGGGCCCAGGCGCTGGTATGCACCGTGGGCAGTAATCTGAAGGATTGGCCGCCCTTCGCGTCCATGCACCGGCCGCAGCTCACATCCGAGGCGCTGTCGCGCTGGGAGGTGCTGTTCGATGCGGGGATGGCCGCGCAGGATGAAGAACGCTGGGCGGACGCAATCACGCGATTCGAGGAGGCGGCTGCGATCGATGATCGGTACGCGGAACTGCGGTATCGCATGGGGCAGTGCTTCCTGGGCATGGCGGATCTGGCGCAAGCCGGCCAACATTTCCGCGCAGCCATGATGCTGGACACGCTGCGGATTCGGGCCGACGAGAACATCAATCGCGTGATCCGCGAGGTGGCCGAGGCGACGTCTCAGCAGGGTGTCCGACTGATCGATGCGGAGCGGGTGTTCACCGATGCGGCCGAAGCAGGCGGGATCCCGGGCGATGAATTTTTCTTCGACCATGTGCATATGACGTTCAAGGGTAATCACCTGCTGGCGTCGACGGTTTTGGGTGGTGTTGAGGCAGCATTGGGTCTGGAGAGATCCGACGGGGACGCGGAGCCTGGTGAGTCGGATGTTGCCGCGGCCTTGGCCTTCACGCCGTGGGACCGGCGATGGACGGCGGCGGCCATGGAGGTTATGAAGCGGTTCTACACCCGTGTCGAGTTCGATCCGAACGAGATGGTCGTCACGCCGCGGTCTGAAGCCGAGGAAACGTGGAGAATCTATCAAACGGTCATCGCCCGAGCTCCGGAAGATCTGCTGGCCAGGGAGCGTTTCGCGGAGTTTCTTCAGGAGCAGTTTGCCTGGACGCAGGCGGACCAGCAACTCGAAGTATTGACGCGTGCGGCGCCCCAGTGGTGGTCGTGGCATCTGCAGCGGGCGCAGTGCCAGCTGAACATGGGGCAGTTGCCTGACGCGGCTCGCGCCTATCAGAAGGCCGCGAAACTCCATCCGTACGATGAGGACGTCTGGATGACTCTGGCCTCGGTGCTGCGGTCCATGGGGAAGGAGGAGTCTGCCATTGAATGTCTGGAGCGGGCGGTCGCCGTGAACCGGGCAACGCCTGTTCCGCAGATGGAGTTAGCGGAGTTGTGCATGGTGCATGGCTCCTACCGCAAGGCGCAGCGCGCCTACCGCGCGGCGGTCCGGCTGGCTCCGCGGAAGCCGAAGGTGCTGAGTCGGCTCGCCTGGTTCTATGCGACGGTTCCGGATCTGAAACTTCGCGACGGTGCGGCGGCCGTCGAGTTGGCGGAGCAGGCTTGCGAGCTTTCCGGCTACGCGGATGCGGATCTGGTGACCGTGCTCGCCGAGGCCTACAGCACGGCGGGGAGGCCGGATGAGGCGGGCGCCGCGGCTGACAAGGTCGCGGCCATGCTCAGGCCGGGCAGTCGTCCCGATCTGCTGGCGCGGATAGAGCAGGCGGTCAAGCCAAAAGAAGCCGGCGCCGTTTCCCCATGAATACGAAGCAGGGACGCATGCTGCACGACGACGTTGGCGCAGATCGGGAAGATTCGGACAATAATTGACCCGCGCCGGGAGGTCGGCGAGGCCGCGTCACCGACGAGCCATGCAATCTGAGGAGTCGACGTACCATGCCTATTTGCGTTTCCGTGGTCGCGCTCGCTGCTGTACTCGGCATCCCCCTCGCACCAGCCGCCGGGCAGCCAACCGACGAGACATCTCAGTCATTCCTCAGCTGGGAGATGATGCGTCTGATTCGGCAAGAGGGTGAGCCGCAGCGCATTCGCGCCATTCAGTTTGGCGGCGCGGGCGAATCGATGGAGAGGCGGGCCACGCTCGTGGTTGTCAACACCCGTCAGAGTCGGCTCGACCTCTATCACTGGCTCGCACCGGCCGAGCGGCGGGATCAAGCCGACTTACGGGCGCAGGCGGACCCGCGACGGCCCAACGACCTGCCGATGGCGCCGGAGTTCGCCACGGATGAACTCATGACATCGCAACTGCCGCACGACGTGCTTGCGGCCGACCTCGATGGGGACGGAACGACGCAGCTCCTCGTACTGGTGAGCGACCCCAACCGAGTGATCGCTTTCCGGCACGAGGAATCGGCGGACGCGTCGGGTTCAGGTGGTGCCGTCGAGGGTACGGTGTGGCGTGAGGCGCAGTCGTGGGAACTTCTGCCCGGGGACTATGTTGGCGACGGCGCTCTAATGCTGCTGCGCGAGTCGGCTGACGCCATGTCCGGGCGGGAGTTGCTGATCAGCTGTAATGAGGGGATTCAACGTCTGCCGCTGGATGAGGGCGCGCGCGGCTCATGGAGGCAGCCACGGCGGCGCGAGGGGAGACTGAACTGGTGGCTGGCAGATCTGGACGGGGACCGCGACGATGATCTGGTGGAGTGGGTTCACCGCGGCCGTCAAGGTCTGCGATGGAGTGAGAATGATGGTCTGTCGCTGCTGCCGCCGGCCGTGATTGACGATCAGCCGACGGATGCGGTGGTCGTGCTGCGCCAGGGGGGGGCGGCGCAGTCTGGAGTGCATGCGGATGAGCTGCTGACGCTGGGCGGGGCCCAGGCGGGCCTGATGCGCCGTCTTGGCCTGGATTACGGCGATGCGAGTCCGATTGGCGAGCGGCGGCCGCTGCCGTTGGCGAGGACGGACCCGGCCGCGTGGACCGGGCTGCGCCTGGATGGATCGCCGGCGCTGGCGGCATTGGCGGACGATCAGCCTAGCCTCTTTGTTTTCCGGCTCACGGATTCAGGCTGGTCGCAGCCGCAGAGCTTTCCGATCGTCAGTGATGTCCAGGCCATCGTGGCGCCGCCTCCGGTGCAGGATGGCGTGGCAACGCTTCTCATGTGGCCCCGCGACGCCGGAGATCTTCTGATCAGCCGCTGGGAGGACGGGAGGTTCAGCTATCCGCGCCCGTTCATCTCCGACCTGGATAAGGGGGACAGCGGCTCTACCACGGCGACGAGCGATGACCGCAAGGTGTTGGCGATCGAATCGGTCGGTACGACAACGTGGTGGGTTCAGCGTGTTGGCGTGGATCTGCGGCTGTACGTCTGGGCAACCGGTCACGAGCAGCCTCGCTGCACGGTCTTTCCCGGTGTCGCGGCCAAAGCTGACAAAGCACGCTATCTGGGTGATGATCGGCTGCTGGTGCTTGACCAGTACGCGCGCAATCCGCGGTTGGTGCGTCTGATCGACGCAGAGACGGTCAGCTCCGAGCCGCCGCACATCAAGAAGGGCAAGATCGAGGACTATCGTCTGGTGGCCGAAGACGACAGCCTACGGGTCGCGCGGCTGGCCGACGGGGTGCTGCAGTGGCTGGACGAGGAACTGCGCCCGCACGATCAGGTGCAGTTGCCTGATGGAGAGATGCTCGCCGCCTTCACGCCGATGGCCAACTCGGACTCAGCCTGGGCACTTCCGCGCGGAGCGCAGTTTCTGCATCGTCTCGCGCCGGACGATTCGGGCGTGATGCGCCTGGCGGACACGCATCGGCTGCCGGACGGCCTGGACGCCTCTGACATTCGGCTGGACCCGCACCTCGGCCTGCTGTTGATCAACCCCAGCGCGGTGATGCGGCTCGCCCCCGGACGCTCTCGTGAACTGGTGACGCGGCAGGCGCTCGACAGTCGCGTCGGTCGTCCCAGCGGCGTCCGTGAGACGACTGTGCATCGCCTGCTAACGGCCGATGTCGACGGTGACGGGCGAACCGACGTGCTGCTGTGTGACGATCGGCGTCATCAGCTCACATTGCTGACGCGGCAGGACGGGGAGCTCGCGCCCGCCCTGAGTTGGCCGGTGTTCGAGAACCGCACGTATCCCTACGGCGCTGATTCGGGTGGACTGGTCTCCGAGCCGCGCGCGGTCGTCGCCGCAGACCTCGACGGCGACGGCCGTCAGGACTTGTGTCTGCTCTGTCACGACCGACTGGTGATCTACCTCGCGCATGCAGGGGGAGATCACTCCGTAGACGATGTTGAACCGCAAGCCACCACGGTGGAAAACCGGTGAGGTGCACCATGATGGCAATCGCAACAGCTCGGTGGACGGTTCGGTGCGGCGCCATGCTGGCGTGGCTGTGCCTGGCGCTGCTCGGCCATGCCGTGTGGGCGGATCAGGTGACGGTCCTTCTGACATCGGGCGGAACCATCACCGCGGAATTGCTGCGCGAGAACGACCACGGGGTTGTTCTGGACCTTGGAACACGGGTGTTGCAGCTCAAGTCAGACGAGGTCTTGGATGTGCGTCGCGACGTTGAAATCGCCGAGTCGGATGTGCAGACATTGCAGCGGCATGATTTCTATGTCAGCGGGCGTCTCAAGCCCCGGCCTGTGCGTGAGCTTGTGCAGCGGTGTGGTGATGCGGTGGTGATGGTGCGCAGTCCAGCCGGCTTGGGTTCAGGCTTCCTGATCAGCGACGAAGGCCATATCATCACGAACTACCACGTGGTCGAGAATGAAACCCGATTGTCGGTCACGCTCTTTCAGCCCACCGATCGAGGCTATACGCGACGTGAGTTCGAACAGGTGCGAATACTGGCGCTGCAGCCGTTGCGTGATCTCGCCTTGCTGCAACTCGACCTGTCGGAACTATCGGAGTTGGGCGACTGGAAGCCGAGTGCGGTGGTTCTAAGCGGCGGCGATGGCCTGCAGGTGGGCGACATGGTGTTTGCCGTCGGCAGCCCGTTGGGTCTGGAACGCACGGTGACGCAGGGGATTGTCAGCTCAACGACGCGCACGATGGGGCATCTGCGCTTCATTCAGACGGATGCATCGATCAATCCCGGCAACAGCGGTGGACCACTGTTCAATGCCCGGGGTGAAGTGGTGGCGGTGGCGTGCGCTGGCTTTGTCTCCTTCAACGGGCTGGCTTTCGGAATACCAGTCAACGAGCTGATCGATTTTCTCGATCACCAGGATGCATTTCTCTACGATGCATCGCAGCCGGGCACAGGCGTGAAGTATCTCGATCCGCCGTTCGCTTCCGTGAAGGAGGAAGCGCCGAACAGGAGTGAACCATGAGGTTCAACGACATCACGCCATACCCCTTGCGCGCCCTCGTCGTGGCTGGCACCGCGTCGGTTGTACTTTTTATCGCGATGCATGCTGCTGCTGAGGGACCACCGCGTCCGAGCTTTCATGCGCTGCCGGACCGCACGGTGTTCGTCGCTCAACTTCCGGATCCGAGCGGATTGCGAGAGACGATGGAGCAACACACACGGCTTGGCAAGCTGCTGTTCGGCGTTGAACAGCAGGCGCGGGTCAGCGATGTTGTCGCGGCGTATCTGGACGGCGCGGCGGCCGAGGAGGGGGAGGCGCAGGCTCTGCGGCGTTATGGTCTGAGCGCCGAGGACTGGCTCGCTTTGCTCAATGGACCGGCTGGCGTGGCGATCTGTCTGGTCGATGGGGCCGATGAGCCGGCAGGCGACTGGCCGCGCATGATGTGCCTCGCATGGAGCGAGGCGGGCGACGATCTGGCCGGCCGCTTGGTCAACGCAGTCGGACGATTTATCGAGGAGCGCACCGTTCGTGATGGCTCGACCGCGCTCACCCGCGTGGACCTCGACCTGGCCGGGCACGCGGTGATGCGCATCACGGAACCCGTGATGGGTCAGAGTGAGCGTCTGGATACCATGCGGACGCCCCCGGGAATGGACGAGTTGTCGCGGGGAGAACGCGAGGCCCTGATCGAGCGGATGCGCCAGGCCTATGCCAATCGGCCGGTGCAGGAAATCAATCGTCGCTACACCTTCATCACACAGATGGGGCCGCGCGTGATTCTCGGCTATGCACCGGCTCAGGGCGGTGACTTGTTCGCCATGGCGGCTCGACGTGGCGAGGATCCCGATGCGCCCGACATGGACCTGGATGTGCTCGCGGGCATGGATGCGGCGACCGCCCAGTTCGCACGGTTTCTTGCAGCCCACGAGGACGCGGCCGACGGGGCGTTCGCGGCGCGCATGCTCGCGGTCGAAGGACTCGGGGCCGCGCTGCCCTCCGAAGGGCAGGTCTGCATCGAAGCGTTCGCCGACCCGCAGCCGATTCTGAAGGCGCTTGGACAGAGTGATATTGGCCTGGCTCTGCAGCGGTGGTTCGGTGGGTTCGGGTTGGATCAGATTGGGCCGATGGCGTGGCGGACCGTCCTGGACGGCAACATTCTGCGCAGTGGGAGTCTGCTCTCGCTGCCTGCGCCTCGCGGCGGACTGTTCGCCTACATCGATCAACCCGTAATGGCGTCACAGCTTCCGGCTTGGGTTCCAACGGGCGTGATGCAGTATGCGCATGTGAGCTTCGATCTCGGCGCCGCGTATGAGTTGCTGAAGACGATGGCGATCGCCTCGATCGGGCGCGAGATCGTCGACGAAATGGAAACCAATCTCGCCGACTCGCTTGGACCAGATCCGGCGGCAACTCTTTCGAGTCTTGGCTGGCAACATCACTTCGTACGATACCCGTCACGACCTGCCTCGACCGACGGGCCCCGCATCGCGGAGGCACACCGCACAGCGGCCGACGGGGCGGCTTCGCCGACCGTGCTGCGTCGCTGGGCCTGGGTCTGGCAGCCCACGGACGCGGCGGCCGGCCAGCGATTGTTGCAGCCAATGGTCTCCCGACTCGTGGACGACCAAGCTGTCGCACGCCGAACCGAGGAACAAGGCTTTACGGGATGGCGGGCCCAGGCTGATCCGCTGACCGCGAGTCTGTTTGCAGGCAAGGGATTCCTTACGTTGTGTTTTGGCCCGGATGTCACGACGCGCCAACTGAATGCGCTCGCCCAACCGCCGGTCGATGAAGCGGCTCTCCTCAACGGCCCGCTGATGGAGCAGGTCCGTCAGTCGATGACGGTGGATCCGGCGATCGGCTTTCTAGTGGTCGACACCGCGACGATGCTGCGCCAGTGGCTTGCGGAGGATGACATACAAGGCCCGGGCCGAGCCGTTGCGTCGATCCAGGGCTCCGGCCCCTCCCGATCTGCACTCGCGGCGTCCGACGGAGAGGCGATGACCAAGGTTCTGCGCCGATTGCTGCCGCCGGCCGAGGAGTCGGCGCAGAGTACGGGGGTTTTCGCCGGAGTCCTGGATGCGACTGATAGCGGCCTGAGCAGCCACTCGGCGCTGTGGTTGACTCCGAGTGCTGATGAGTAGTCGGCGCAGGCCTGACTGCATTGCCGAGCTGCGGCTGTGCAGCGCGCGGATTCGCGCATCGGACCATGGTCTGGCGATCACCTTTACGTAAGCGGATGTCGCCGAATGCAGGAACTCGGAATTCCCGATCTCGCGGCCGATGAGTCGCGGCTTGTGCGCCGGACATTTTTGGTCCTGCTGGGCGTCTGGCTGGTCGTCTTCTCGCTCTTTGCGCACCGATTCTGGGCTGCCGCGAACGGAGCGGCCGACCAGAACGCTTATCTGGTGGGCGCCAAGCTCTTTGTGGAGCACGGCTCGCCGCGGCTTGTCCCGCGCGATCCTGTCACCGGGGCGTACGATCCTCACCAGTACGTGGGATTGATGTGGACCGGTGTGAACCTGCGCACGGAGGACGCGTGCTACTATCCGAAGTACCCATGCGGCACATGGATGGTCCAGGGCTTGGCGCTCAAGCTTGCCGGTCCGACGGGCGTCTATCTGCTCAGTCCAGCCTCGATGGTGGTGGCCCTCACCTTCATCTATCTGCTGATCCGTCTGTTCGCAGGCTCGTTGGCAGCAGTGCTTGCCGTCATCGTGCTGCCCTTGAACGGGACGATGCTGGCGCTCACCAACAGTCCATGCAGCCACGTGCTCGGATTGTCGTTCATCAGTGCCGGCATGTTCTTTCTCGTGAGATGGATGCAGATCGGATGCGGCTGGCGCGCTCTGGCGGCCGGCGTCCTGCTGGGGGCTGCGGCCACCACGCGATACCTCGACGGGTTGTTCATTCTGCCCATGCTGGTGGCGGCTGGGTTCATCCTCACGAGGTCCGCCGCGGCTGATGCAAGCGCCGGCGCCCATATGCGCAAGCGCCACGCTGTATTTCTCCTGGGCGGCTGGGTTCTGCCTCTGGGCGGACTGGTGGTGCTCAACCTCCTGACGGTCGGCGGGCTGACCGGCTATGACGCGACTGGCGAGAGCCGCAGCTTTTCGTTGACCTATCTGCAGGAGCACTGGGCGCACTACCTGTGGCTTCTGCAGAATGTCGGGCTGCCTTACTTCTTTGCGCTTGCGGTGGCCGGTCTGCTGGCGATGTTTGCCTGGAACTGGCGGGCGGCCACGCTGCTTGCATCGTGGGCGGCACCTTCTCTGATCGCGTCGATGGCCTATTACTTCGAACCCAACACACGTTTTCTGGTACCGCTGCTGCCGGTGTTCATGCTCTGTGCGGTCTGGCTGGTGGCGTGGCCGATGCGGATGATCGAGACGCGGATGATTCCGCACGCTGACGGCGCTCGTACGCGCTGGCGGACGCCGCTTGCGACCACGCTGGCCATTCTCGGTGTGTTCGCGCTGCCTCTTTCCACCGAGCTGCCACGCGAATGGGGCGAAGTCCGCAAGGACCAGCAGGAGTGGCTGAACGTCGCTGCCCAAGCGGACGCGATCATGGCTGTCGCTCCGCCGGGCTCGCTGATTTTCGCCAGCCAGCCCAAGTCGCTCAACAATCTGTTCAACCACCTGCAGTTCGTCGGCGACTATTACTTGTACTGCGACGAAGCGTTTCGTTTTGACCTTCAGCGATCTGTCGAGCCCGCCCCCTGGATCTCAGCCGACCGCATGGCGGCCACGCGCGAGCGGATGTGGAGCATGTCAGCGGCGGAGCTCCAGACTGCGCGAGAGTCGTTGATTCTCTCGGCGGCGCAGAAGGGAATCGCTTCATTCATCTTCACCACCGAGCCCGAAGCCTCGATTGTCCTGCGGGCGTGGGGCAGCTCACGGCTCGAGCTGAAGCCGCGCGGCGCCCACCTCGATCCTTATCCGACCACAGGTCGGCTGTTGCGGCCGGCGGGGTGGGAGCGTGTTCAGGGCCAGCGCGTGCGCTGGTACCTCTACGAGTTGCAGGCGACGCTGGACCACGGATCGAGGGGAGCCGTGGATCGGGACGTCAACGCGGGCAATGGCTGATCAGCTGGCCTTGCGGTATGTTGTCCAGCCTTGCGACGACGACACGGACGTGTCGACGGCCTCCGCCTTCCTCCCACCATGAGCCGAACGACATAAGCAAGCGCATTCTGCCTGCTACAAGCTACCAGGACACACCGGGCCGGCATCACGACCTTCTGGCGTCGACCGGCTATGAAGTCGTGCGGGCTCGGGGCCTTGGTCCGAGGCCAAGATGCTGGAGCTGATGGCGGGCGAAGGCTTCGACGATCTGCCGCATGGCGACGACGCCCTGACGCGCCGGATGATCGAAGCCGGCCTGCCGCTCGGCTCGCACGTAGAATTTTATCCGATCTGCTGTTTGCGCGTTTATATGCCCGTTTATGCCTTTTGCATATCGATCATGAATCGATGTGAGGAATCGCCAGCGAGACGCCATGCCAGAAGCCGATCACCAGTCCGCGGCCGACGACCGCCAGCCGGCCGATGAGTTCGACGTCGATGGGCGCCCCCTCGACCCGGACGGCGATGTGGACACGGAAGCGATCGCCGACGATGCCGTGCCGCTGTGCCCCAACTGCCTGACCGCCAATGAGCCGGCCGCGCATTTCTGCGTCCAGTGTGGCCCCGCTTACCAGCCATGCCGCCATCGATCCACTGGGACAGGTCTATGCCCAGGGCCACATCTACCGTAAGGCTGTCGAGCGGCCGGGTTCGCGTGTCGTGCTCATCGGCATGTGGCTGATCTTTCTGCCGATCGCAATCGTCGCCGGCCTGCCAAGATCAGGCGTGGCGTCCTGGCTGATCCCCCTGTTCAGTGTGGTGGTGCTCTGTCTGGTTACGCGAAACTATCTGCGTCAGCGTCGCCGCATGGCCGAGCATGGGCATCTTCCACATGCCTGAGCACCGACCGGCGGACGGCAGCTTCCGTCGATGTGTGCGAACCTGATGAAAAGGCACCTCCGCCCGGGGGGGCGGAGGTGCTGGCGCGGGTTATGTGGCGGCCTGTGGGCGTCAGGCCTCCACGAGGTGCTTGCGTTCTCAGATGTCATCGGACTGCGGCTGCGCGGGCCGGCGGGTTTGAGCCCGATCGGCACCGTTGTCGAACGAGGGCACATCGAGGCCGAACGGCTTATAGACCGATTCGAGCTCGCCGTCTTTGCCCCAGTCGGCGAAGTTGCCGTCGCGCGGCGCCCGGACGGCGTTGGCCAGGGTGCTCGCGCCCAGGCGGACGCGGATTTCGTCGTTGGCCAACTCGGTCACCACGCCCCAGGGCAGCATCCGCTCGCCCTCGATCTTCTGGATATCGGGCTCGATGACGATCAACGCCAGGGTTCCCGACTCCAGTTCGACGATGACGTTCTCAGCCTGTCCGAGCTTCTCGCCGCCCGGAGCGACGATCGGCCGGCCTTCAATATCGCTGAGGAAATACAGGTCGTACAAGGCTGGGTTCTGTTGTTCCACGATACCCAGGCTCTTACCCAACTGGCGGTACCAGGTCGTGGCGTGCAGGGTCGGATGGTTGGCCGGGTCGAACTCCGCCAGCGAGGCCAGTTCCTCCAGCGTGTGATCCGTCACCGCGCAACGCTCGGGCTGGTCGGCCTTCGAAGCGCGCTGCGCGGAGGCATCGGGCGCGTCCGTGCGCTTGTCCTTGGGCGCGTCGCCGGCGTACGCCTCTGGCTGCTGGTCGCCCTGACCGCGATCGCCCGTCAGAGGCTCCGCGTTCATGGGTTCATCCTTCTGGTCCATAAGGGTTTCGGCCATCGAGGTGTCCCCGGCTTTGGCGAGGATCGTGATACGGTCGGCTTCGATGGCCACCTTGTCGCCGTCGCGATCAGGCGTCTTGTCGTTGAGTTCGGCCAGGTACATCCGCACCTGGCCCGATTCGCCTTCAACGATCAGGTCCGTGATCCGTCCCACGCGTTGACCGTCGCGGGTGGTCAACTCGAGGGACCGGGCCGTCCTGGCGTCGGCGAAGTGCCAGCTTGTTCGATTCTCCGAGCGAGTCTGGTCGTGGTGCCATGGGTTTGTCCGAACGGCGTTCTGCTGCGGGTGCAGCGGGCGGTCCTCGCTCGCGGTCGAGTCGGCCGCGAGACTGGTCGCCGTCATGCCCACGGTCAAGGCGCCGGTCCACAGCAATACGTTGGTTCTGGTGAAGTTCATGGTGCTGATCCTTTCTTCTTTCGAGGAGCAATGAGGTCTGCCTGCACGGTGGGGCCGCATGGTGCGCCGATGTGGCCCAGGGTCGGCGCTGCTTCACTAGTCACGGTAGAGACGAGCGCTGAAGCGCCGCTGTGGTTTGTCTGAGAGATCGTTCAGGTCGGTCGCGTGCGGGGCAGGAGCGCCTGGGCTGGCGATGCGGTGCGCGGCCGTCGCTCAAGGCGCGACGAGATCCGATGCGGGCATGGACATGGATGCATGGCGATGCAACCGCCGCGGCCCTCAGTGCGAGCGTGAGGATTGCGCCGAGTCGGATGAGCGTCCGAGGGTCGCATGCACGCGGCGCGCCAGCAGCAGCACCAGCGTGGTCAGGAAGGTCACGGTGGCCAGCAGAAAAGTTCCATCGCCAAGCAGGCCTACCACGTCTTCGCTTTCATAGGCGAATACCACTGCGGCACTGACAAGTGCAATCAGAAACGAACTGATGCAGATCCAACCCACGCATCACTTCCAATCACCCTGGGACGGGTGCGTTGTGGTTCAGTCATCCAGGCGCGTCGATCCGTTTTCGCCGGGCGCGATGAGGGGCGCAGCCCGCAGAGAAGAAGCGCGCCTCTCATACTCATGATCGACGGCCATGCTGAACCGACGCTGGAAGTAGGCTGAAAAAGGCTTCAGACGGCGGTTATCTCCGGCCCGCCCTGGTCCTCGGCGGTTGTTGACGGGGCCGGCAACTCGACCCGGAAGCAGCAGCCTCCCGCGGGCTGGTTGCACACCCCGATGCTCCCGCCGTGCAGCTCCGCGACACTCTGGGCGATCGCCAGCCCCAGGCCGCTGCCGCGCCCGCGCTTCGCCTCGTCCGGGGCCTGCTGAAAGCGGTCGAACAGCGTGTCCAGCAGTTGCGGCGGAATCCCAGGCCCGCGGTCCTCGACCTGGATCACCCGCATCGGGTCCGCGCTGGCGACGCGGATGTCCACCGCCTCGCCGCGAGGCGAGAACCGGATGGCGTTGCGGATCAAGTTGGCCGCCATCTGGGTCAGCAACGAGGCCTCGCCCTCGACCGTCGGCGCGGCATCGCCCTCGTCCAGCGTGAGCCGAAGCCGCACGCCGTTGAGCTGCGCGAACCAGTCGGCGCCCTGCGCCGCCTCCAGCAGCACGTCATTGAGGTTGACCTGCTGCTTGCGGGCGTCTTCAGGCTCCATGCCCTGCTGAATGCGGATGAGCGTCAGAAAGCCGTCAATCATCCGGCCCAGACGGCGCATTTCCTCCTCGACGCTGTGCACAAAGCCGCGCAACTCCGTCGTGTCGTCGGGATGGGTTTGCAGGGTCTGGGCCTCGGTCATGAGCACAGCCACGGGCGTGCGCAACTCATGCGAAACATTGGCGACGAACCGCTCCTGGGCGGCGTAGCCTTCCGCGAGGCGGCGGCGGGCGTCTTCCAGGGCTTCCTCGAAGTGCTCGATCTCGGGATTGGACGCCTGGATGTCGAAGGCGCGGGTGATGGTGTTGGGCGCGAGCTTGCCGATGGAGCGGGTCAGCGTGGCGAACGGTGAGACGGCCACGCTGGAGACGATCATCCCGCCGACGCCCGCCGCCAGGATGCCGATGGGTATCGACCACAGCATGGTGCGGCGCACCCAGCGTTCAGCCGTCTCCAGCGACGTCCACGAGGCATGGACGCGCAGCGTGTAATGATGAAACGGGTCGGGCAGGGCGACGGTGACGCTCATCGGCCGGCCGGGCTGCTTGCCCGGGGCCAGATGCACCGACTTCGCCGCCGCCAGAATGACCGACTCGGGCAGGTTCTCCAGCAGCGCCTCATTGCCCGCTACCCGCAGGCCGTGCTCGTCGTAGATGCCCGCAGCCACCACCGGGCCTTCGGTGTCGGCGATGGCCAGTGCGATCGCCACGTCCGCCTGCTCGATGAACTGCGGGGCGAACCTGGTGGCCAGTTGACGGGCGATGTGGGTGGCCTGAAGGCTTGCCTGCTCGACGAACTGCGCTTCCCGCCAGCGATGGCCGTAGAGCAGCACCACCATCGACAGGGTCAGTTGGATCACCAGGAAGATTCCCAGCATCCAGGCCAGCAGCCGCCATCGCAGACTCAGGTGCCTGAACACGGCGTGCTCCCCGCAAGGGTCAGGCCGGCTGACTCACTTCATCCGGCGCGCCGAAGCGGTAGCCGTAGCCCACGACCGTGTGAATCAGCGGCTCACCGAACGGCTTGTCCACCTTCTTGCGCAGCGAGGAGACGTAAACCTCGACGACGTTGCTCTCCGGCTCGTAGTTCATGTCCCAGACCTTCTCGACGATCTGGACTTTGCTCAACACGCGCTCGGGATTCTCCATCAGGTAGTGCAGCAGGCCGAACTCCTTGTTCGACAGCTTGATGGCCTGGCCCTGGCGCACCGCCACGCGACGATCCAGATCCAGCTCCAGGTCCATGAACTGGAGGTTGCGTCCCGTGGCGGCTGTGCCCCGTCGCGTCAGAGCGCGCAGACGGGCGAACAATTCGTCGAATTCGAACGGCTTGGTCAGGTAATCGTCGGCGCCGGCGTCCAGCCCTTCCACCTTGTCCTCCGTCGACGAAAGCGCGGTCAGCATCAGAATCGGCGTGCTCACCCGCCGCCGCCGCAGGTTGCGGCACACCTGCACGCCGTCGGCGTCGGGCAGCATCAGGTCCAGCACAATCGCGTCAAAGGATTCGCTGGCCGCCACGTCCTCGCCTTCCATGCCCGTGGCGCAACTGTCGACCGTGCAGCCGTGGTCGCGCAGGCCCCGGGCGATCGCCGCCGACATCTTCGAGTTGTCTTCAATCACCAGCACGCGCATCGCCGTCTCCTTCTGTCGGATGAAAGATGACCCGTCGCGAGCGAAGCATGGCGTCAGAGTCCCGTGGCCCGATCATTCTAGCCGGCCGCGCCAGCCCGATCCGCCGCGGGGCCGCCATGGACGGGACGGGGCGCCCGGCCTGAACGAATCTTCAGCGGAGTCTTGGGCCCGTTTCAGGCGGCATGGCTAGCGTGACTGTGGAGTTCACCACGGACCTCATCGAACATCAAGGAGAACACCATGCTTGGCTGGGCCCTGACATTCCTCGTGATTGCACTGATCGCCGCGGTGCTTGGATTTACAGGCGTCGCCGGAGCGGCGATGAACATCGCCTACATCATTTTCGTGGTGTTCGCGGTCCTCTTTGTCATCGCCATGATCGCCCGGGCCCTGCAAGGACGGGCGCCGCGGCCATGACCTCTGGGCCGGCTCGCACGCCTGGCGGTCGACGCGCTGTCGGCCAGTCGCCGTCGTCGCTTGATGAGCGGACGCGGGCGCGGTTTGGACGGCTGGCGAGGGAGAACCTCGATTCGGCCGCGGGCCTGCGCGGCGCTGCCCGGCTGATCGCCGCCCGGATGGCCGCCATGGCGCGTGGCGCCGCCGCTGGCCCGATGCCGCCTCAACTCGATGCTGGCGCGCCCCCGCCGTCCGATCAGCCCGCCAGGAGTTGATACACCGACGACGGCGGGAGGTCGTCAACCAGGCCGTCCGTCCTGCCGGATCCGGGCGGCATCCCGAGGTGCCGCCTCGCCGCCGCCGCGGCGAGATAGCCGCTGCGCACCGCGCCTTCCATCGTCGCCGGCCAGCCGGTGTCCGCCCAGTCGCCAGCGACGAAGAAGTTGTCCACGGCACCGCTGGCCCCCGGCCGCAGCGCTTCGAAACCGGGCACGGCCGCGAAGGTTGCCCGCTTTTCCTTGACGACCCGATGGTGCACCAGCGCCGCGCCGCGGGTCGAGGCAACCACCTTCGCCAACTCGGCGACGGTCATGGCGGCGATCTCGTCAGCGGGCTTGCCCACCCAGGCGTGGGCCGCGCTGATCACGCCGTGCACGTGCTGGGCCCCGGCCAGTTCCGGGCGGTCCGGCGCGCCGTCGCCCGACTTGTTGAATACCCACTGAAGCGGGCTTTGCGTGAAGATCAGGTGGTCGAGCGGCAGCGCCGGCCGATCATCCGCGCGGCGCAGCCACAGATGGATGCCGATGATCGGGCTTACCTCGATGCGTTCCAGCCCCGCCAGTCGCGGTTCGGCTTCGCGCAGGGGCGGTGGACAGAGCCTGGCCAGCCGATCAAACGGCACGGCGCTGACCAGGGCGTCGGCTTCAAGAAATCGCCCGCCGTCGACATGCAGCCCTGTTACGCGTGGGCCGCGATCGGCCGACCGCGGCTCAAAGCCGATGTGCTCGGCGCTGGTTGAAAGCAGCACACGTCCACCAGCCGCGGTAATCGCGTGCACGGCGGTGTCGTACAGGTGCAGCAGCGGCACCGCCGAGACGCCCATGACGTAGGCGTCCTCGTGACGGAGGAAGCCCTCCTGAAAAACCTGAAGGGCATGATGGGCGGCGACGCGCCGCGGCGTTTCATTGAGTGCGCTGATGGCGATGACCGACCAGAACTTCTCAACCGCCCCGGCCGGTTGCTGATGGGCGGCGAGAAACGCCGCAAACGTGCGCTCCCGCCAGTCGTCGCGGCCAGCGCGCCCCAGGCGCATGATGGCCGCCATGCCGCGGGCGATGGCGAGTTTTTCCCGCCATGTCAGGCCGGCAAACGCCAGCAGAGATGACGTCAGGTGAAACGGTGCGGGCAGATCGTCGGCTTCAAGCGCGTCGATGTGCCCGGCCGCGTCGGCGAACAGCAGACGCCGCCGCCAGCGGATCTGGTCGGCCACGCCCAGGCGCCCGTACAGGTCCAGCAGATTTGTGCAGCAGCCCAGCAGCACGTGCTGGCAGTTGTCCAGCACCGCGCCACTCTGGGGATCGACGAAGCTGGTGGCCCGGCCGCCCAGACGCTGGCGTGTCTCGATCAAGGTGACAGCCGCGCCCGCTTCCGCCAGGCGCAGCGACGCCGCGATCCCAGCCAGTCCGCCGCCGACCACGATGACCCGGGGCCTGCCTCGGTGCGATGCGGCGCCCGTCACGGGGTGGCTCCCTTTGCCGGCGGCGTTGCCCGGGGCGACCGCCCGCCGCGGAACCGCCACAGCGCCGCCAGGCCCAGCCCGAGCTTCGCCGGCCTGCTCAACCGCACGCGTCGCGCCAGTACGCTCAAGGGATCGGCCGCGATCTTTTCCAGCAGACCGCGATAGATACGCATCATGGCCCAGCAGGTGGCCCGCGCGTCGGCTGCGAGCCGCGCCTCGAGCGGCAGCGAAGCGTCATAGTACGCCGCGGCGCGGCACGCCTCGAAGCGCATCAGACGCTCAAGCCGCCCATCGCGCTGTCTCTGCTTGAGCAGGTGCATCAGTTCGTCGCTGTCGAGCTCGAATCGGGCCAGATCCTCAGCCGGCAGATACAGCCGATCACGCTGCGCGTCCTCGACCAGATCACGCAGAATGTTGGTCAGTTGCAGGGCGATGCCGCGCTGCTCCGCCAGGCGGCGCGTCGCCTCACCGCCTTCATAGCCCCAGACGCTCAGACACACCAGCCCGACCGTGCTGGCCACCTTGCGGCAGTAGTCGTGGAGCTGCTCGAAAGTGGCATACCGGCGAGTGGTCTGGTCATGAAGCTGGCCGTCGATCATGTCGTCCAGATCGCGGACGTTCACCTGGTGGCGGCGCAGCGTGTCGCAGATGGCCGGCCAGAAGGGCGCGTGCTCCGCGACCGCGGGGGCGACCGGTCCCTTGCCGTGTAAAACCGCGTGCGTCTGGCGGCGAAAAGCTTCCAGGCGTTGCTGCTTCTCGGTTTTCTGGCCGGATTCATCCGCCAGGTCGTCTGCTACGCGCATCCATGCGTAGATCGCGTACATGGACGCCCGCTTGTCGCGCGGCATGAGCTTCATGCCGTGAAAGAAATTGCCCGCGCAGCGATGAGCCACCTCGCGGCAGGCTGTGTAACTGTCCGCGACCGAGGGCATCTCGACGCTGGACTGCGGCCCGAGGGCGGGGGGGAGTTCGGCATGGGGCGTCTGGGTGCTCACGCGGCTCGTTCCCCTGACGACGAAGTCGAAGCCGCGGCGCTGTGCACCGGCGAGCGGGCCAGAACCTTGCCGGCCACCGCCCGTGCCATCAGCATCAGCTTGGCGAACTTCGACAGGGCAGGCCGACGCGTGAGCGTGTCATATCGCTGTCGACGGATCATCTTCAGGATCGACTCGCCGCCAAAGGTGAAAAGCTGGATGTCGACGCGCACGTCGCGAGGCAGCAGGGGCCACAGCCCGCGGCCCGTGGCGAACAGCGGCTGCGTGCGATCGACCAGCTCGCGCATCGTCGCCTGGAAGGGCGGGCGGATCGCCTTCAGGCTGGCCGGCGCGCCGGCTTCAGCCTCGCTGTCCGCCTTGATCGCCCATGCCATCGAGGCGATGTCCAGGCCATGGCGGCGGGCGACATCGGCGGGGATGTAAACGCGATCGCGCTGCAGCACATCGCGGCGCACATCCTGCCAGAAGTTAGCCAGTTGCAGCGCGGTGCAGGTGGCGTCGGAAAGTCGCTGCCGCTGCTCATCGCGGAACCCGCACAGGTACAGCACCAGTCGGCCCACCGGATCGGCGCTGCGCGTGCAGTAGTCGAGCACCTGCTCCCAGGTTTCGTAACGTATGACCGTCTGGTCCTGCACGAACGCGTCGATCAGGTCGTCCAGCGGCTTGCGGGGAATGTCGAACTTCTCGATCGTCGGGCGCAGCGCCACGAACACCGGATGCCGCGGCCGGCCGTCGTAGCAGCGATCCAGCTCCGTACGCCACCAGGCCAGCAGATCGAGACTTCGCCGCACATCGCCCGTTTCATCGCCCAGGTCGTCGGCCCAGCGGCAGAAGCTGTAGACGTGGCGGAAATGTTCGCGCAGCCGGGCCGGCAGCAGCCAGCTCACAACCGTGAAGTTCTCGTATTGCGTGCGCGTCAGCTCGGCGGTGTAAGCGGCCGCCTGCTCGTAGGTGAGCGTTTCGCACCGGTCCGGGCCGAAGCGGTCGAGTTGTGCGAGCACGACGGAAGGCATGGGATCGATCGAGGCGGTAGGGCGTCCTGGCGCGGTGAAGCACGCGTGGCCGCGTGCGAAGCCTGCTAACTTACTATCTTAACGGGTCCGGCGGCCGGCCCCCAACCCGGGCGGCTGGTGGTCGATCCGTCCCCATGCGTCAGGAGTGAAGGGTGTCCAGCGAATTTCCGCGTATCGGGCATTTCAAGCGGATCCGCGAGCTGCGCGATCACATCGAGCACCTGGGCCTGAACCTGCCCACGGATGACGCCGTGCTGTCGGCCGCGGCGGGGTCGCCGCTGGCCCGGCCGCTCGTGGTCGCAAGTGGAGAGGCCAGCAGAACCGTCGGTAATCGCTGGTGCATCCATCCGATGGAGGGTTGGGACGCGACGCCTGATGGCCGTCCGACGCAGCACGTTACGCGGCGCTGGCGGCATTTTGGTGAAAGCGGCGCCAAGCTCATCTGGGGCGGCGAGGCGTTTGCCGTTCAGCACGACGGACGCGCCAACCCGAACCAGCTTTTCCATCGGCCGGAAAACGAAAAGCCGATGGCGGACCTGCTCAAGGCCCTGCGCGACGCCCACCACGCGGCGACCGGCTCATGCGATGATCTTCTTGTCGGCCTGCAGCTGACCCATTCCGGCCGCTTCAGTCGACCCAACGTCAAGACCCGCCTCGAACCGCGCATCGTCTACCACCACCCGCTGCTGGACGCGAAGTTCGGCATCGATCCACATGACGATGCCCCCGTGCTCACCGACGGTGATATCCGCCAGCTTATCGAGAGCTACTTGATCTCCGCGAAGATGGCCCGGCGCGTCGGCTTTGATTTCGTCGACGTCAAGCACTGTCACGGCTACCTCGGCCACGAGTTTCTCTCGGCGTTCGATCGGCCGGGCCCGTACGGCGGGGATTTCGCAGGCCGCACACGCTTCCTGCGTGAGATCTGCGACGCCATCCGCAGTGAGTGTCCCGGCCTGCTCATCGGCGTGCGCCTCAGCGCTTTTGACTTTCCACCTTTCATGCCCGACCCGAAGCGTGGCGACGCGAAGCGCGGCAAGCTCGGGCCCGGCATCCCCGCTCCCGGATATGAGGCGCTCGCTAAGCAAGGCCGCTATCCCGGGTTCGGTTGTCGACGCGACGACCCGTTGACCGTCGACCTGGCCGAACCGATCCGCCTGCTCAAGCTCATGCGCGACGAGCTGGGCGTGGCGATGGTCAATGTCACAGCCGGCAGCCCGTACTACGTGCCGCACATTCAGCGGCCGGCCTACTTTCCCCCCAGCGACGGCTACCAGCCGCCCGAAGATCCGATCGTCGGCTGCGTCCGTCAGATCGACGTCGTGCGGCAGCTCAAGGCGGCCGTGCCGAACCTGCCGCTGGTCGGCACCGCGTATACATATTTCCAGGAGTATCTGCCGCACATCGCCCAGGCGGTCGTGCGCGACGGCTGGGTCGACAGTGTCGGCGTCGGCCGCATGGTGTTGAGCTACCCGCGTCTGCCGCTGGATTGTCTTGAACACGGCGAATTGCGCGATGCCAAGCTCATCTGCCGCACCTTCAGCGACTGCACGACCGCCCCGCGCAATGGCCTGATCTCCGGCTGTTTCCCCCTCGACGAACACTATAAGAAATCGCCGACCTCCGCCGACCTCAAGCAGGTCAAACGCGACCAGACCGCGAAGCTGGCGGGCACATGAGCCAGAGATGAAGATCTACGGCCGCGCCGTGCCCGGCAGGGCGGCACAGTCGCCATCCGTCACGGCGCGATCCGCCAGACGCTGAGCATCCACCCTGTCCTCGGCCAGCGTGAACAGCGTCGAGCCCGAGCCGGTGACGTGGACGGGGCGGCCCAGGGTGTCGGCGAGGCGCTGGCGCAGGTCGGTCAGCGGCGGCTGCACGCGGCAGGCGGGTTCAGCCAGGTCGTTGAAGAGCGCCCCCGATGAACTGGGCCAATTGGCGGCGAGCTGGCAAACGCGCTCGATCTCAGCGGGCCGTGCATCGCCGCGCGCAAGACGGTGCATCTGATCGAACGCCTGATACACCGGACCGGTCGGACAGCCGAACGGCGGAAAGATCAGCACGAGATCGATCGGCCGAGGCAGCGGCAGGGGGGTGATCGCTTCGCCCAGACCGGTCACGAGGGCGGAGGGTTGCTTGTTGGCCAGCGCCCGGACGAAGAAGCCGACGTCGCTGCCGAGTCGGCGTGAAAGCTCGACCAGCGTGTTCGTTGACACGCCCAGTTCGAAGATTTGGCTCAGCCCCACGAGCATGCCGGCCGCATCGGCGGAGCCTCCGCCGAGCCCGCCGCCGGTGGGGATGCGCTTGAGCAATGTCGCCTTGGCGGGCAGTTCGCGGCCGACGTGCTCCGCCAGCAGCCGCCACGCCCGCCACGCCAAGTCCTTTTCGAGCGGCCAGTCGACCTGGCGGTCAGCGACCATGCTGTCGGGGCCGCGGTCGAAGCGGATATCCAGCGATGGTGGACCTTCGGCCTTTTCAAGGGTCAGCGCATCGGCCAGATCAAGGCAGACCATCCAGCTGGCGATGGGGTGCATGCCGTCCGCATCGGGCGCGCCGACGGACAGGGCGAGATTGATCTTGGCCGGGCACGCGATTTCCAAAGGCTGTCCACCTGGTGCTGCGTCGGATCTGGCCGGCCATCTTAGCGACGCCGGGCTGGTCCGAGGCGGCGTCAGAGCAGGCAGACGTCGTCGGCGTTCGGCTGACCCTGGGCGGCGACGGGTTCAGTGCTGCGCACCGTCGCGGGGCGCGGAGTGGGCGTCGCGGCGTCCGCGGGCTCGACGGCGTCGCCAAGGCACTGGCGAATCTCCCGTTCCAAGGCCTCGGGCGCCTGGCCGATGGTCACCGAGCCGTGCACCAGAGCCCACAGACGCCGCGCCAGCGCCACGTCGCCCAGTTGCCGGGCCCACTGGTCGATGAGCTTGACCACCACCGTCGGCATGTGGCCGCTTCGGCGGTCGGCTCCGGCGATGACGTTGTCCTCGCGGTCGTCGCCGCTGACCGTCGCCAGGAAGAACATGAGCCGATATGCGCTCTCGTCCTCGGCGGCGATGGCGACGTACCTGCCGGCTGTCCGCATCACCGACGCGCCCTCGCGGGCCTGTTCAACCAGGTCGCTGAAGCGCTGCTGGGTGACGGCCGAGAGCAGTTGCCGCTTGTCCTCGAAGTAGCGGTAAATGCTGCCGACCGCGCAGTTGAGCTTGCGGGCGATGGTGCGGATGGTGGTCGCGTCGTAGCCGACCTCGTCTAGGCATGCGGCCGTGGCGTCGAGAATCTGCTGTCGGCTGAGCTGGGTGGGGGGCCGGGGTGTCGCGACCGCGTCAGCACTGACGGGAGCCTGGGTGTGGTCGTCGGCGGCGGGCGTGAGGGGCACATCCATGTTCATTGGGGTTCACCTCCTGTGAACGATGCTTATTGTTGCCCGGCCGGCGAGGCTGTCAAGTCGTGTGCGATGGGGCCGCCTGTTCTCCGACGGCTGTGGAGAACCGTGGCGCGGGGACGTCGCTAGACTGACGCGGATGGTCCGCGACGCCGACGCTGCGAGTGACGAGGGCTGGCCGTCCGCGGCGACGCAGGCCCGGGCCCTGGCGCGGGCGATGGTCGAGACGCAACTGCGTGGCCGGGGGCTGCGCGACCCGCGCGTGCTCGAAGCCATGACCGTGGTGCCGCGCCACCTGTTCATCCCCCACGTGCCGCTCGAGGACGCCTACGCCGACCGTCCCCAGCCCACCGCCGAGGGCCAGACCATCAGTCAGCCGTACATGGTCGGCCTGATGACCACGCTGCTGGAAGTTCAACCGGGCATGAACGTGCTGGAGATCGGTACGGGCAGCGGCTACCAGGCTGCGGTGCTGGCGCATCTGGGAGCGCGGGTTCATAGCGTCGAGCGCTGCGAGGCGTTGGCGCTGCAGGCCAGGCGACAGCTGGAGCTGACCGGCTACGGCGAGGCGGTGCGGGTGTGCGTGGGCGACGGCACGCTCGGCTGGCCGGCCAGCGCGCCCTATGACCGCATCCTCGTCACGGCCGGCGCGCCCGAGGTTCCCGAGCCGCTCAAAGGGCAACTGGCCGACGGCGGGCGGATGGTGATTCCCCTGGGTCCGCGAACCGGCCAGATTCTCACCGTTCTGGATCGCCAGGCGGCGGGCGACGCCGTCCGGTGGCGTCAGACCGTCAGCGTGGCGTGCGTGTTCGTGCCGCTGTGCGGTCAGGCCGGCTGGCCCGACGCCGACTGAGCGGACGACGGGCCTCGCATGACTCACTGGCCCGCGTGGTTCAGCCGTTCCATCTCCGCCTCGCTGAGGACGACCGTCAAGGCGCCCAGGTTCTCGCGCAATTGCGCTTCGTTCGAGCAGCCGAGGACGGGAAGGACGGCCGGCTCGCTTTGCAGCATCCACGCCAGCACGATCTGGTTGGCCGTGGCGTCCTTCTCCTTGGCCACGCGCTTGAGCGCCACCAGCCGGGCGTCGGTGTCAGCCCCGGCGTGCTGGGGGTGCATGGCCTTCTTGGGATCGGTATACGCCCCGCCCAGCAGCGGCGAATAGGCCAGCAGGCGCATGCCGCGGTCCTTGAGCAGATCGATCACGTCACGCCAGGCGAAAAGCTGCACGCCGAAATCGCCGCCGGGCTTCGGCCGCAGGTACGTGTAACGCTGCTGGAGGCACTGGAACTGCGCGAGTCTGTTCCGCTCGCTCATGTGCAGGGCCCGCTCCAACCGCCACGACTGGTAGTTGCTGGCGGCAATGTGCCGGATCTTGCCTTGTTTCACAAGCTTGTCCATCGCGCCGAGCGTCTGGTCGAGGGGCGTGTTGACGCCCGTGTTGTAGTCGTCGTTGTGGGCGTAGTAGAGATCGATGCAGTCGATGCCCAGACGCTTGAGCGACTTGTCGCACTCAGCCAGGATCTTCGGACCTTCCTGGCCGACCTTGACACCTTCATAGCCCCAGCCGACTTTCGTCGCGATGAACATCTTCCCGCGCTGACCGCGGGTCTTGAGCCACTTGCCGATCACCGTCTCGCTCTCGCCGCCCTTGCCGCCGGGCGCCCAGGACGCATAGCAGTTGGCCGTGTCGAGAAAACGTCCACCAGCCTCGGCGTAGAGGTCCATCAGCTTGAAGCAGTCGTCCTCGCTGACCTTGGTGCCGAAGATCATCGTGCCCAGGCACAGGGCGCTGACGGCCGGGCCGCCTTCGCGCAGGAGCAGCGTCTTCATCGTCCGATCCTTTCGTTAACCACGCACAAGCCCATGATGAGCCATGGATGCACACGGATATGAACTTATGGGCAGAGCCACGCCGCGTCCACCGGCCTTCTCTTATTGGCGTTGATCCGCGTCCATCGGCGGCTATTTCCCATACCCGTCCGGATGGCTGGTGTGCCAGCGCCAGGCCGACTCGATGGTCTGACGGATGTCGGTGAACCGGGCCGTCCAGCCGACCTCGTGGGCGATCTTTTCAGCATTGGCGTAAAGCTGCGGCGGATCGCCGGGACGGCGCGGGCCAAGCTTCACGCGGATGTCCCGGCCGGTCACCGCGCGGGCCGCGTCGATGATCTGCCGGACGCTGTGTCCGTGGCCGATGCCCAGGTTGTAGTGCCGCCGGTCGCCGTCCGTCAGCTTGCCCATCACCAGCACATGGGCGTCCACCAGGTCGCGTACATGCACGTAATCGCGAATGCACGTGCCGTCCGGCGTGGGGTAGTCGTCGCCGAAAATGGTGATCGCTTCGCGGCGGCCCATCGCCGCCTGCAGCACGAGCGGCACCAGGTGGGTCTCCGGGTCGTGGTCCTCGCCGAGGACCGCCTGCCCCTTGTCGTTGAGCGCCGCTCCCGCGACATTGAAGTAGCGCAGAGCTGCGAAGGCGAACTTCGGCTCCGCGACCGCGTAATCGGCGAGGATTCTCTCGACAAACAATTTTGATTGCCCGTACGGATTGATCGGCTGCTGCGGCGTGGATTCGACGATGGGCATCTGCTGCGGCTCCCCGTAGGTCGCGGCCGTCGAACTGAACACGAAGCGGTACACGCCCGCCTGTTTGCACGCACGCAGCACACTCAGGGCCCCGGCCGTGTTGTTGTCGTAGTACCACAGCGGCCGCTGCACCGACTCGGGTACCGAGGTCAGCGCGGCGAAGTGCATCACGCAGGCGATGCGATGCTCCGACAGGACGGCCGCGATCGCCGCGGTTTCATGCAGGTGCAACGGGTGGAAGGGCACGTCGGGGGGCACGGCCTGGCGGTGGCCGCGGTGCAGGTTGTCCAGCACGACCACGTGGTGGCCGGCCTCACGCAGGGCGAGGACGGCATGCGAGCCGATGTAACCGGCCCCGCCGGTGACCAGCACGTTCATGGGCGATGGCTCCTTGCGACCCTGACGACGTCCGCGAAGCGGCGATTGTAACGCCGCGCGGCGCCGGCAACAGCCGGATTGCACAGCAGTCCGGCTATACAAGGGAGGGGTGCTTCACCCGGGGCCGAGGGACTCAATGCCCGATCAGCTTCAGCACACCGAAGCCGCCGACCAGCAGCACCACGAAGATCGCGCACAGCCAGTTGAAGTACCTGTCGATGAAGGGCACGGCCTTGGGTCCGATCCACCAGAACAGGCCGGCGACGGCGAAAAAGCGCATCGCCCGGCCGATGAGGCACGCAGCGGCGAAGACCAGCAGGTTCATCTGCGCGAAGCCGGCCGTGATCGTCAGCAGCTTGAAGGGGATCGGCGTCAGGGCGGCGATGAACACGTACCACTGGCCGCGCTGCTCGAACTCACCCGCCAGCCAGTTGATCTTGTCCTGCGTGATGCCGGGAATCATCAGGGCCAGGTCGATCGCGCCGTAGCCGATCGCGTAGCCCAGAAAAGCGCCCAGCACCGAGGCGGCCGTGCATACGAAGGCGAACCACAGCGCCTTGTTGCGCTTGCCCAGGCACAGCGGCCCCAGCAGCACGTCCGGCGGAATCGGAAAGAAGCTCGACTCGGTGAAACTCAGCGCAAACAGGGCCGTCGTCGAGTGCTTGTAATGGGCGAACGAGAGCACCCAGTCGTACATGCGCCGATGGATGGCCCAGCGGTTGACCGGCCGAGCGCTGACCGCCGCCTCGGCGACCATTCGGTCCTGTTCGGTCACGCGGCGGTCGGGGGGCGGCGACGAGGGCGGTACGCAGTCATTCATGGTCGGTCTATCGGCAAGAGGGTGGGGCGGACCACAGTGGCGCGAGTTACAGGATGGCGGCGGGCGGCGTGTTGGCTGGCATTGGCGGCGGCCGGCCATTATGTTGACGACGCATCTCGGGCACGGACGCAGCCGGCAGGAGCCAATCATATGAAAGATCTGACACGGCCGAGGGAGCACTGGAGCACGCGGGTGGGCGTGATCCTGGCGGTGACGGGCAGCGCGGTGGGGCTGGGCAACTTCCTGCGGTTTCCGGGCCTGGCCGCCAAATACGAGGGGGGAGCGTTCATGATCCCCTATTTCGTCGCCCTGTTTCTGCTGGGCCTGCCTATCGCCTGGGCCGAGTGGTCCATGGGCCGGTTCGGCGGCACACGCGGGTACAACTCCACGCCGGGAATCTACCGTTCGATCTGGCGCAACCGGGCGGCGCCGTATTTCGGCGTGCTGGGCATGGTCGTGCCGGTGGTCATCTACATGTACTACGTCTACATCGAGGCGTGGTGTCTGGGCTATGCGTGGAACATGGCCACCGGCCGCCTGGCGCTGGGCGATGACTGGAAGGCGTATGACAGTTTCTTCAAGTCGTTCGTCGGCATGGAGGGCGACGGCATCGTCTTCTCGGGCAGCACGCGCTCGGCGGTGACGTTCCTGCTGCTGTGCTTCGTGCTCAACTTCGCCCTGATCTATCGCGGGCTGACCAGGGGCATCGAATGGTTCTGCCGCTGGGCCATGCCCGCCCTGGTGATCTGCGCGTTGATCGTGCTGGTCCGCGTGCTCACCCTGCCGGGCATTGAGGCGGGCCTGGGCTTCATGTGGAACCCGCGCACCGAAAGCGTCGGTTTTCTGGCCAGCCTGCTCAACGGGCAGATGTGGCTTGAAGCCACCGGTCAGATTTTCTTCTCCCTTTCCGTGGGCTTCGGCATCATCATCACCTACGCCAGCTACCTGCGTAAGGACGACGACATCGCCCTCAGCTCGCTGACCTCAGCCGCGGGCAACGAATTCTGCGAGGTCGCGCTGGGCGGGCTCATCACGATTCCCGCCGCCTTCATTCTGCTGGGGGCGGCCGCGGGCGGTTCGTCGTTCGACCTGGGGTTCAAGACCCTGCCCATGGTCTTTGAGCACATGCCGCTGGGGCGCTTCGTGGGCTTCCTGTTCTTCTTCCTGCTGTTTCTCGCGGCCGTCACCAGCTCGCTGTCGATGCTTCAGCCCGCCATCGCCCTGCTCGAAGAGGGCCTGGGTCTCAACCGTCGGGCGTCCGTGACGCTGCTGGGCTTTGTCACGCTCGTCGGAGCCGGCTTCGTGGTCTACTTCTCGCACAACCTGATCGCGCTGGACCATTTCGACTTCTGGGTCGGCACGTTCTTCATCTACATCCTCGCGACGTTCCAGGTGATACTGTTCGGCTGGGTGCTGGGCGTGGATCGGGGTATGGCCGAACTCGACCGCGGCTCGGCGATTCATGTGCCGAGGCCGGTGGGTTATCTGCTCAAGTATGTTTCGCCGGTCTATCTGCTGGTGATCTTTTTCGTCTGGCTGTTCCAGCAGGTCACAGCCGAGAAGGGCAACTACTTCAAGGCCGTGGCCCAGGAGCCGGCCGCGCTGTATGCCGTGCTGTTCATCGGCGTGATCGTGATCTTCTTTACGCTGCTGGTGTCGCAATCGGTGCGGCGATGGAACCGGCTCGAGGCCGGGCAAGTGGAGGCGGGACGATGACATGCGATGCGCTGCTGCTGGGGCTGGCTGTGGCCGAGCCGAGCCTGGACTATCAAACCTTGACCCCCGGCGGCTGGGTCATCATGCTCCTGTCGGTCGGCTTCGTGGTGGGGCTGCTGGGCTGGTGCGTGTGGAAGGTGGTGACGACGCCCGGCTCATCTGAGCACCTGCACGCCCAGGCCGACATCGAAACGCCCGATCGCGAAGACTGAGTTTCCCCACGCGGCTCGCGCACCGATCGCATGCCTTCGGCGACGATGACCATGGCCCTCATCACACTCACGACCGACTTCGGCTCGGCCGACCCTTACGTCGGCGTCATGAAGGGCGTGATCCTCGGCATCGCCCCGGGCGCGCGGCTCGTCGATCTGACCCACGACCTGCCGCCTCGCCACATCCTTGCCGCCGCGCTGGCGCTCGAAGCGGCCGTGCCGCACATGCCCGACGGCACGATTCACCTGGCCGTCGTCGATCCAGGCGTCGGCTCGACGCGCCGGGCAGTGGCCGTCAAGACCGACCGCGCGCTCTTCGTCGCGCCGGACAACGGCCTGCTGTCGCTGGTTCTGCCCCATGATGCGCCCCGCGGCCAGATCCATGCGGTGGAACTGACGAACCCCGCGTATCACCGCCGACCGGTCAGCGCTACCTTTCATGGCCGCGACATCTTCGCACCCGTGGCCGCCCACCTGGCGGCCGGCGCGGCACTCGAAGAACTGGGACCGCGCCTTGCCCCCGAAGCGATCGTCCGCCTCGAACTGCCCCAGCCCACGCGCGGGTCGGACGGCTCGCTGACGTGCCACGTCCTGCACGCCGACCGCTTCGGCAACCTCGTCACGAGCCTGCGCCGCGAGGTGTTCGAGCGGCTGATGCCCGCCGCGTCGTCCGCGGCCGTTCGCCTCCGCATCGCCGACCGCGAGATCATCGGCCTGTCGCGCACGTTCGCCGATGTGTCGGAAGAAGAACTGGTCGCGTACTTCGGCTCAAGCGATCGCCTGGAGATCGCCGTCCGCGACGGCAGCGCCGCCGAGGTGTGCAAGATCCCTTTGAAAAGCAGCCGGATTGCTACGCAGTCCGGACCGGATTATGTAGCAATCCGGCTATCGGCGCGTGGTTGACCTCATCGCGCCCGCACACGCCGCCAATCCCCAATCAGAAACCACCAATCGAAAATCGAACGCGCTCTCAGCCTTGCGGCATCTCCAGAATCCGGATCGCCGCCGGCTTGCCGTCGATCACGTCCAGCGACTCGATCCTGCCCAGCGCTTGGCGCAGGGCGCCGATCCGCGCGTTGTGCGTCGTGATGACCACCGGCACGAACTGGTCGGCCGCCTGTTCGTGCTGCACCACGCCCGAGATGCTGATGCCCGCCTCGCCCAGGATCGCCGTCACCGCCGCCAGCGTGGCGGGGCGATCCAGCATGTTGATGCGCAGGTAGAAACGGCTGATCTGGTCGTCAGGGTCGATGAGCTCGATCGGCTGCTGCTGGTCGGGCCAGATGTTCATGTTCGCGTAGGCCCGCGGGTACCAGCCGTTGGCGATGTTCATCACGTCGGCGACGACCGCGCTGGCGGTCGGATCCTGTCCGGCCCCGCGGCCGTAGAACATCGTGTGGCCCACCGCGTGGCCATACACCGACAGGGCGTTGAACGAGCCGCGCACCTGGGCGAGCTGTTCATCGGCGTGGATGAAGCAGGGCTCGACGGCCAGGGCGACCGGCGCGCCCGGGCCGCCCGGCTGCTCGGCGATGCCCAGCAGCTTGATGTCATACCCCATCTCCGCCGCGAAGCGGATGTCGGCCAGGTCCAGCGTGTCGATGCCGCGATGGCGCACCTGCTGCTGCGTGGCCGCCACGCCGAACGCCAGCGACGCGAGGATCGCCACCTTGTGGGCCGTGTCCCCGCCGGTGACGTCGAGCGTTGGGTCGGCCTCGGCATAGCCGGCCGCCTGGGCTTCCTTGAGGGCTGTGCCGTAGTCCTTGCCCTTGCGCGTCATCTCCGTAAGGATGTAATTGCACGTGCCGTTGAGGATGCCGTACAGCCCGCGGATGTGGTTGGCCATCAGGCCCATCGTCAGGGCCGTGATGCACGGAATGCCCCCGCCGCACGACGCCTCGAAGCCGATCGACACCTTGTTCTCACGCGCCAGGCGAAACAGGTCCGGCCCCTCGGCCGCGAGCAACGCCTTGTTGGCGGTGACCACGTGGCGGCCGCTCTTGAGGGCCCGCTGCACGAACTGGCTGACAATGCCGCGCCCGCCGGCCAGCTCGATAACGATGTGCATGTCCGGCGTATCGAAGAAGTCGGTGATGTCCTGCGTCAGGCGGTCGTAGGGGATGACGGCGGCCGGGTCGTTGAAGGTCGTCTGCTTGTCGAGGATGCGCACCAGGCGCACCGGCCGACCCACGCGGCGGGCGTACAGGTCGGCCTGTTGTTCGAGCAGCTTCACCACGCCGTAGCCGATCGTGCCGCAGCCGATCAGGCCCACGCCGATGGGGCTGTTGTCTGCATTGAGGTTCATGGGGCCGCCTCTCCTTCTGTCGCGGTCTCATCCGGCCGAAAGGTCGGCCAGCATACCAATGCCGCGTCGTCGGGCCAAAGGCCGGCCCGGTGAGGCGGCCGGGCGGCTACAATGCCCCGATGCCCGCCCCCACGCCCGCCCAGCCTGAGCCGTCTTCGCTTGTCGTCGGCGATCTGCCCTTCGCCCCGCCGATGTGCGCGATCTTTCGGAGGTTCCTCAAACGCCAGGGCCTGAAGTTCACCCCCGAGCGGGCCACCATCCTCGAGGCCGTGCTGCACAAAGACGGCGTCTTCGAAGCCGAGGACCTCGTCGACGACCTGCGTCACGCCGGCCGCAGCGCCTCCAAGGCCACCATCTACCGCACCCTCAAGCACCTGATCGAGGCCGGCATCATCGCCGAGGTGCTCATCGACTCGAAGCAGGCCCGCTACCAGCTTTCCTTTGGCCGCAAGCCGACGGGCCACCTGGTCTGCGTCGAAACCGGTCGCATCATCGAGTTCGACAACCCGGCCATGGTCGCCCTGCGCGACCGCGTCTGCCGCGAATTCGGCTACGACCCTGTGGGTTTTCAGTTCACCGTTTACGGCATCAGTCCGCAGGCGAAAAAGGGTGAGGGCAACGGCACGGCCAGCGAAAGTTGATGCCGTCGAGCCCGCTGTCACCCTTCCTCAGGGATGCTCGGGGGCCAAGCGCCTCGCCGCCCCGGGGGTCGGATGGGCCAGCGTGTGATCGAGGTCTTCGACAAGACATCATCTGCGGCGGCGCACCGCTGACGCAGGCGCCCACGCTTCCACATCTTGCATGGCGCATGCGCACTGCGTGCTATTCCCCTTCATCGATATCGCTCTGCTCGATGGGCCGGCTGATCGTGTACGCGCCGCCGAGCCATTTGCCCAAGTCGACCTGGCGGCAGCGCTTCGAGCAGAAGGGGAAGAAGTCGTCGTCCACGGCCACCGGTTTTTCGCAGATGGGGCATGGCCGGCGGATGCCGGTCGCGGCTTCAAGGGCCGCTCGCAGGTCGGTCAGGCGCATGGCCCATTCGCCCAGGCCGCACAGCGATACTTCACGCTCATCCTCGCCGATATGGCGCAGCTCGACGCGCAGGTGGTCGGCCTGCCCACCCGCCGGCGAAAGCTCGGCCAGGCGGTCGGCCCATTCGACGGCCAGCACCGCCTGCTGACGCATCTCGCCGCCGGGCAGCAGCGTGGACGGATCCCAGCCGATCGACTCCAGTTCGTCCAGAGTCGTGATGCGATAGGCGTCCACATGCACGAGCACCGGCGCGTCCGCCCGATTCGCTTCATACTCCTGCACCATGACGAACGTCGGGCTCGACACCGCCCGCTCATCCAGCCCCAGTCCGCGGGCCAGACCGCGCACGAACTGCGTCTTGCCGGCCCCGAGCTCGCCGACCAGGGCGATGAGGTCGCCGGCCCGGCACGTCCGGCCGACCGCCTCGCCCAGGGCCAGCGTGTGCCGCACGGTTTCGCTGCGTCCGCTCCATGTCATGACGTCGATGGGCATGTCAGCACGATTCCCGCCTCAGTTCACTTCCCGAGCGCGCCGGTGTGGTCCCAGCCGCCGGACGGCATCGGTTCGCATCGGCCGTCGGACCAGCGCAGGGTCACAAGGCTTGCCGCCCGCGGGGTCGCGGTGGATGCGAGGATGCGGCCGATCTGCGTCACCGGCACACCATTGAAAACGCCGGGGCGCAGCCGGGGCGCCTGCTCGATGGGCACGGCGAACAATAGCTCATAGTCCTCGCCATCGTCGAGCGCGTGCCGCCAGGCCGGCTTGCCGTCGGCCTGCTCGGCGGCGTGGGCGGCGCGGCTGACGGGCAGGCGATCGACCCACAGTTCGGCCCGCACGCCGCTGGCTTCACACACGCGCGGCAGGTCCGCCGCCAGGCCGTCGCTCAGGTCGATCATCGCATGCACGTTCACGTCGGGCAGAAACGCCAGTTGCCGGGCCACGTGCACGCGCGGCTCGAAGTCCAGATGGTGCGTGCGGCCGTCGATCGTGACGAGGCTGCCGCCCAGCGTGCCGGTGACGAACAGGGCGTCGCCCGGCCTGGCGCCGCTTCGCCGCACGGGCTCGACCCCACCGCCGTGCGCCAGCACGGTGACGGTCAGCAGCAGCGGGCCGTCCCACATGCTGATGTCCCCGCCCACGAGCGGGCAGTCGTAGTCCGCCGCCGCTTGACGCAGCAGGTCGAAAAGCTGTTTCGCCCGATCCTCGCCGAAGTCGCGCGGCAAGCTGACGGCGACGACCGCCCCGAGCGGATCGGCCGCCATCGCGGCGACATCGGAGAGGTTGCGCGTGATGGCCTTGCGGGCGATCTTTTCCAGCGGCGTCGTGGCGAGGTCGAAGTGTACGCCCTCGGCCACCTGGTCGACGGTGACCAGCACCTCGGCGTCGCCGGCGCTTTCGCCGTTGGCCGCCAGGGCGGGCACGCGCAGGCCGCCCATATCGTCACCGGGCGGGATGCTTACTGCCGCGCCGTCGAGCCGGCTGTTGGCCGCGTAGATGTGCCCCAGCAGATCGCGCTCTCGCATGGCAGTATTGTAGTTTGGGCTGGCGCGCAGGTCGGCGGGGCCAGTCTGAGCCGGGCCCTGTGAGCCCGGACCGGCGACACAGTCGCCGGCTCGGATACAAGAAGTTCTTGGGGACTGGATCACTTGGCCAGCTTGGCGACCAGTCGCCAGACCTGGTGCGGCGACAGGTCGAGCCCGGCGGCGGTGTTGAACCGGGCGACGAGAATGTCGAACAGGTCGGTGTAGGGCAGGTTGTCGCGCAGGCTGATACGGCCGAGGGCGGCCTCAACGAGCTGGGCAAGCAGGCGTTGCTGCTGCGCACTGATGCGGACAGGCGGGGCGCTGCCGCGGCCGACGCGGGGCAGGCGGCCGGCCTTGCGGATGTTGTGCAGCCGGTGCAGGAGCTGGGCCCGGGTCGTCCCGGCCAGCGGTTCGTCGGGAGAGTCGCCGACGGCAGCGGCGTAGATGGTCTCGAACTCGTCGGTATAGGGCAGGTCGTCGAGGCTGCGGCCCTGGCGCTGGTAGACGGCCGCCAGCAGCTCCTCGTCCAGATGCGGCGCGGCCGGAGGATCGCCCTGGCCGTCTTGCGACGGGCTCCCGGGCCCAAAGAGGGTCGGCTGGCTCATGGCCTGAGCATAACCTGCCGATGTCCAGCCTCGAAAGCGGACGGATTGCCTGGAAGATGGATTTGGCGGATGTCGGACGTGCTTGACACCACCGGTGCGGGTGTGTCCGGTAAACCCTTGCCCGGCCGATAACCGGACACTAAACTGGCCGTCCCGCATTTCCGGCCGGCTGCCTGCCGGCCGGCGACTTCTCTGACCTTTTGGCCCAGCATTGGCCCACAGGAGCTCTCGACCATGCCCGCTCATGCCCTGATCGCCCCTCACGGCGGCAAACTCGTCAACCGTTTCGCCGCCAAACCCGCCGACCTCAAGGCCAAGGCGGCCTCGCTGCCCAGAATCACCCTCAGCGCCAAGCAGGCCTGCGACCTGGAGATGATCGCCATCGGCGCCTTCAGCCCGCTTGAAGGCTTCGTGTGCAAGGCTGACTTCGAGAGCATCTGCAGGAACATGCGCCTGGTGAGCGGAGCCGTCTGGCCGATCCCCATCACCCTCGCGGTGAATGATGCGGTCAAGGCCACGATCAAGCAGGGCGGTCAGGCCGCGCTCTATCACAGTGACGGCACGCTGCTGGCGGTGATCGACGTGAAGGAGATCTACGCCCACGACAAGAAGCTGGAGATCCCCAGCGTCTTCCGCACGGAAGACGCAGCCCATCCCGGCGTGAAGTCGGTGATGGACGAGGGGGACTGGCTGGTCGGCGGACCGATCCACGTGATCACCGTCACGCCGGAGAAGGAGCCCGGCGAGCAGTTCACCGAATACCGCCTGCCGCCAGCCGCGACGCGCAAGGCCTTCGAGGCCAAAGGCTGGAAGACCGTCAGCGCCTTCCAGACGCGCAACCCCATTCATCGCGCCCACGAGTATCTGTGCAAGTGCGCCCAGGAGATCACCGACGGCCTGTTGATCCACCCGCTGGTGGGCGAGACCAAGCCCGGCGACGTCCCGGCCGACGTGCGCATGGACTGCTACAAGACGATCATCGAACACTACTTCCACCCCGAGCACACGATGCTGACGGTGATGCCCGCGGCCATGCGTTACGCCGGGCCTCGCGAAGCGGTGCTGCACGCCTTGGTGCGGCAGAACTACGGCATCAGTCACTTCATCGTCGGCCGCGACCACGCCGGCGTGGGCGATTATTACGGCACCTACGACGCCCAGAAGATCTTCGACGAGTTCGAGGATGGTGAGATCGCCATCGAGCCGCTGAAGTTCGAGCATGCCGCATGGTCCAACAAGGCCCAGGGCATGGTCAGCGGCAAGACGTTCCCGAAGATCCAGGGTGACCAGGTATTCCTCAGCGGCACCAAGGTGCGCGACATGCTCAAGGCCGGCCAGCGCCCGCCGCAGGAGTTCAGCCGGCCCGAGGTGGCCGACATCCTCATCAAGTGGGCCCAGAGCGAAGATTGAGCCGACGGCGGACAGACTCCAGAACGCGTGCTATGACCGAATTGCCCTTCGGACTTCAGAATCACGGCATGACCATCCGGGGGATGGCCTACCTGCCCGACGCGCAAGCCGCGGCGGCGGCGCGGTATCCGACCATGCTGTTGTTTCACGGCCTGGGAGGCGATCGCATCGAGACCGCCGAACTGTTCCTGCGCATGGCCCGATTCCTGACCGCCCGCGGCTACGCGGTCATCACCTTCAACTTCCGCCACACGCCGGACTCCGATGGTCGGCTCTGCGACGTCGTGGCGACCGACGAACTGTCCGACGCGCTGGTCATGGCCGACTGGTCTGCGAAGCAGCCTTTCGTCGATCCCCGCCGTTTGGGCTTGCTGGGCATTTCACTGGGCGGGCTCATCGCCGCCTGCACCGTCGCGCGGACCGACGCGTTCAAGTGCCTGGTGCTCTTGAACCCGACTGACGTCTGGAACATGCGCCGCATCGCCGGCCTCTACAACGACCCGCCGGGCCCGCCGTTCCAGTATGGCACGAACGTGCTCAACGAACGCTTCTGCGACGATGTGGCCAGTCTTGATCCGCTGGGCGACGTGATGAAGTTCAAGGGCCCGACGCTTCTGGTGCAGGGCGGCCGCGACGGTGTGGTGGAGCCGCCCGTCTCCGACCGCTATGCCTACGCCCGTCGTCGCATCCGGTTGCCCATCGATCAGCACATGATCCAGGAGGGCAGCCACGCCTTCAGCAGCGAGCAGCAGCAGGGCCTGCTTTATCCGGTCATCGGCGACTGGCTGGATGCGCATCTGCGCTGATGTCCAGCCCATGATCGCGGTTTTGAAAGGTGCGCGGGCCTGTCGTATCATCGCCCCGGTCGTATTCACACCCCCTGCCTCATGCTGCGGCGCCACAGCCGCAAGGTCCATCGGAGCATCGCTCATGGCCGCACCCGCACCCAACGATCGACGTTACCTGTCCAGCCACGAATGGCACAAGACCGAGGGCGGCCTGGTCGTCATCGGCATCAGCCAGTTCGCCGTCGAAGAACTCACGGACATCACGTTCCTGGACATCGAGAAGACCGACGGCCAGATCAAGGCGGGCGAAGTTTTCGGCGAGATCGAATCGGTCAAGGCGACCAGCGAGTTGTACTGCGGCATTGACGGCGTGATCGCGGAGGTGAACTCACAGGCGATCGAGAACCCGGCGATCATCAATGAAGATCCCTTCGGCCGCGGCTGGCTGATCAAGGTCGAGCCCAGCGATCCGCGTCAACTGGATTCGCTGCTGGCCGCCGAGGCCTACGACGCGGAGCATGCCGGCTCGCACTGACCCGCCCGATCAGCCCGTGCGCCCGTGTGCCGCCCGGTCGCGATAGCGCGCCGACATTGGCTGGCCCCGGCCGGCCCGGTACCATGAAACGCGCATGATTCCGCCCTGGATGTCCGGCTATGATCGTCGATCTGCGAACGCATCTCTGGGAGTCGCCCGAGCAGTTGGGCCCGGATGTTGCCGCCAGCCTGCGTCGGCGGGCCGGCCATCCCATGAACCTGCCGGACGCCGCACCCGACGCTTACATCGCGGCCATACAGCCGGTGCAGCGGGCTGTACTGCACGGACTGGTCAGCCGCATGCTCGGGGCGAACATTGACCTGGCCTACCTGCGGCGATGGGCCGCGACCTTTGAAGGCAAGGTGCTGCTGTCGGCCGGCGTTGACCCGCTGGCGGGGGACGTGGGTGAAGCGATCGCCGCCGCGTCCGAGGCCGGTTGCATCGGCGTTACCTTCAGCCCGGCTGTCTGCGGTTGTCACCCCACCCACAGCCGCGCCATGCGCCTTTACGAACATTGTCAGCAGCGCGGCCTGGTTCTGTTCGTACATCAGGGCGGCCATTGGGCGCCGCAGGCGTCGTTGAGTTTCGATCAGGCCCATCTGTTTGATGAGGTGGCGGCCCAGTTCCCGTCGCTGCGCATCGTCATCAGCCGCGTCGGCCAGCCCTGGATCGAACCCACGCTCGCCATGCTGGCCAAACATCACCATGTCTATGCCGATCTGGCCGAGCTGGTCGCCTTGCCGTGGCAGCTCTACAACACGCTTGTGCTCGCGCGCCAGCAGGGCGTCATGGACAAGCTGCTGCCAGCCAGCGGCTTTCCCTTCTGCACGCCGCAACAGGCGATCACCACCCTGTACACCATCAACTCGCTGATCCATGGCACGCATCTGCCCAGCGTGCCGCGCGAGCAGATCCGCCGCATTGTCGAGGTCAACGCCCTCGAAGCCCTTGGCCTTGATGAAGAGACGCAAAGCGCCAGTGCCCCCGCGCCGCGGTTCCCGGACGACGCGGGCGACATCCGATCCGTCACGATCGTCGGACGGGTGTAGGTAGTGGCGAGTTTCGATTTTCAGAGGTAGATGTCGTCGCCGCGCGTGCTCCGTCATGTTTCACTGTCTCATGCGTGCCTCGCATTTTTCATTTTTCATTCTGCATTTTCAATCTCCGAAGAAGCGCGAAGCG